>Ga0163148_10000841_pt1 | contig 41489 bp, 34 predicted proteins | sample OliLakLV19MP7P2_FD_148606 | JGI IMG/M metagenome (GOLD analysis project Ga0163148, IMG submission 148606) | Freshwater microbial mat bacterial communities from Lake Vanda, McMurdo Dry Valleys, Antarctica- Oligotrophic Lake LV.19.MP7.P2 | ecosystem: Environmental > Aquatic > Freshwater > Lake >... | reverse complement strand
TTGCAGTACCATCCAGCGATTGGGCGCTGCGCGTCTGGACGGGGTCAGGTGTGGACATGGTGTTGGAAGAGCCCGTCGCTAAACGGGGTGACTGTGCAAGGCTTGCGTTGGTTGCCGGTTGTGGGCTCCCCGGATGCACGGTTGCACCGGGCTTCTGGGCACCGCGGCTGTCAGGCGCCTGTTTCTGAATCTTTTCCGGGGAATTCTGTTGAGCCAGGGGCAACTGCGTCGGTTGGGTCGCCGTGTTGTGCTGCGGTTTAGCCTGGAAGGCGACTTGCGGTTGCCCTGGAGACGAAAGTCCTTCGCCGGAAACAGGATCAGAAAGAGGCATGGATTGCGTGGCAGTATCTGGCGTGGTAGCCTCAGCCACAGGTGCAACAGGCATATCCGAAGCGCTTTGGCGAACCAACGGCAGCGCCAGGAGCACCAGTAAACCCACGGCGGCCACGGCTCCAAGCCCCTGCACCCAGCCGATGGGGAGAATGCGGCGGCGGCGCTTTAAGCTTTCTTTGTCGTGGAACACAACTGTTAAGTCCGGTTTGAGCAGGGTTTGCTTCCACTCGCTGAATTCCTTTTGCAAGTCCGGGTTTTCGGAAACGAAGTGGTGTACCTGGCTGATCTGACCCGCCGTCAGGCTACCCTCGATGTAGTCGAGGAACCAGCTCTCGTAATTTTCGCGGTTGATGTCCATGATCAAATCAGGTTTTGAACGTTTCCAATTCGCTCCTGCAAGGCCTTGCGGGCGCGGAAGATGTACACTTTGACCTGGGCTTCGGACAGCCCGGTGATGTTGCCGATTTCGCGGTAGTCGTAGCCCTCATAATCGCGGAGCAGGACCACCGTTTTTTGAACTTCCGGCAAGGTGCCCAGCGCCTTTTCGAGCGCTTCCCGGGCTCCTGTGTACGGAATGTGGGTGGAGCGTCCGTCTTCGGCCATTTCTTCTACCAGCGTGATGCGTTTCTGCTTGCGAATGTGGTCAATCATGTCCCGGTAGGCTACGGTGAACAAATAGGGTCTCGCTTTCTCGGCATTGACCTCTTCGCGCTTGCGCCACAACACTTCAAATGCATTTTGCACCAGATCCCGGGCATCTTCCGGATGCCTGAGTTGGGCAACGATGTACCGGTACAAGGCATCTGCATGTTCATCAACACTCCTATTGTATTCCTGTACCGTCATGCTTGCTGTTCAGCGGATGCCTGAATTTTTGAGTTGAACGAGGAACCGAATGGTGCAAGTGAAACGGGCTGACCAAGGTTGTTTGTCGGCAAATACGATGCTGAGGCGTTTCACTTGGTAATTTAGTTACAGCACCGGCGAAAAAAATAGTTAGGGAAAGTTCCCTTATTTTCGATTCCATGCCCGACTTTCCCGTCTTGGTGCTGTTGGCCCTCGTTCTCTCTGGCCTGATTTACGCCACCCTGCGGCTGCTCTTTCCAGCACATAAGAGTCCGTATCGAACAGAAGCCAGCTTTGAGGAATTGCACGCGCGCTTCCGCTTTACGGGGTTTCGACAGTTTGCCGTCATGGTTGGCTTAACCGCTGCCGGGTGTGTTGTGGCGTATGGGCTTTATCAACTCGCCGCGTTTTTGTTGTATTCCGGCAGCCTTGCCAAAAACCTGCACCTGATTCGACCTGATCTATTTGCCCGGTTGCTGGTGGCCCTGCTTGGCGGCGGAGCCTTGGGCCTGGCGCTGAGCCCTTGGGCTTTTCGGCGACTGTTGGGCAGTGAATACGAAGCTTACGTAGATTACCAGAATCGTTTAACTGGCCTTGATAACGAACGGACGGCCAAGGCGTTATCATGGGCACTATTAGTGACCTATGCACTGGTTTCTGCCCTTTTTCTGGACTGGTACACGGCCTTTGGTCCGGCTGGAATTCGCCAGGCGCCGCTTTTTTCGCTCGACATCCGGGAGCATGCTTATGCCGACCTGGCCAACATTGAACAGCGCAATTCCTTTGTCAGACCGGACGGGAAAAACTGCTCCCGGGAGCATTTCCTGCTGCATTTTGCTAGCGGTCAACAATGGAACAGCCGAAACAGCGGTTACGAATCTCAGGACCGAAATGCGGAACTTTTGACCTTTATCCAGGAGAAAATGGAGGCCGTAGCTCCTGTTGATTCTGCGTTGGATCAACCTGCCTCCGAAGAGCAGGGCTATTAGGGTTAAAAGTAAGCGTGAAGCATCCTGATTAAGGCGTTACAATGCCGCCGCTAACGCGCAAGACGCTCTTGCAAAAAAAGGTATAAATCGTTGGAAGTCAGAAATTTGAGCGCAACATTCTCCGTAACTTTTAAACGTAAAATGCGTTGAACACAGGGTAAGTCTCCCCCCGTGTCCAGCAAGGTCAGCGACCATATCATCAAGCAAAGTGACGAAAAATCCAATCCGGATCCAGGATTTCTGCGCCTGAAACGGATGGTGGAACAGGTCAATTTACTGCATCGCTCCCACCCCACCAAAGCCATGAAACTGGCCCGCGAGGCCTTTCCCCTGGCTAATCAGCGCGGCGACAAACGCAGCAAGTTCGAATTGCTTCTTTTCCTTGCGCGAATGGAAGCACGCAAAGGGCGGCTTGAAATTGCCGAAACCAACCTGAGCGAGGCCCTGGCCCAATTGCCCGGGCGGCGGGCCGACAAAGACTCGCTCTGCCGCATTTACCTGGCCATGGGGGCCGTGTATTACCTGCAGCAGAAACATCAACTGGCGTTAGAATATTACAGTAAAGCTTTGGCTTGCAACGTGGACAAGTACAAAGTTGACCTCTACCTGAATATCGCCAACCTCTACTTTACCAACGGCAACTTCCACAAAAGCCTTCAGTACCAGCGCCGTGCGCTCCGGCTGGCCCAAGCCGAAACCAACATTGAAAAGCAGATTTTCTGCCTGTCCAACATCGGGGCCATCTACGTGAAAACCGACCAGGACATCCGGGCGCTGAAAAGCTTCCAGGAAGCCCTGGCCATGATCAATACCCTTGACGGGTACGATTATACCCGATGCAACTGCGAACTCAATCTGGGCGAAGTCCATTCCCGGATACAGCAATGGGAAGAGGCGGAACGCCATTATAAAGACGCCATTCGCATAGCGCGACAAAACCAGTTCCACCAGGAATTGGCCAAAGCCTACCAATACCTGGGCGAGCTCAAGGCCGCTACCGACGACGACAGCAGCTTTCTATACTACCTGTACCGCAGCCGCAAACTAGCTAAAGACAATCATTTTGAAGCCATCCTCATTGACGTGCTTCGGCATCTGCAGCAGCATTTCGAAAAGCGGCAGGACTTCAGGCAAGCCTATGCCTACCTCAAAGAGATGGCTGAGGTTCAGGCGTCTATAGAGCAAAACAAACAGAAAAAAGAGCTCAGCCAACTGCTGGACAGCAAGGACAAAGAAATCTCCATTTTGGAGCGGCAGCGCGACCAAATTGAAGAGCAGCGCTTAAAACTGGAGCGCAACAACCGCGAACTGGAAAAGAGCAACCGCGAGCTGGAACAGTACGCTGTTGTGGTGGCACACGACCTTAAAGAACCTTTGCGCAACATCAGCAGCTTTACCTCGCTGATTGAGCGGCGCTACGCCAGCCAACTGGACGAAACGGCGCGAGAATACATGAGCTTCGTGGTGCGCAACGCCGGCAGAATGAATACCCTGCTGACCGAATTGCTGCGCTACACCACCCTGCGCCGGGTGCCCGAAGATCGGGTCCGCGAAACCGCAGCCGAAGAAGTGGTGCAACAGGTCGTACGCGATTTGCAGGGCAAGATAAAAGAGAGCGGCGCAGTGCTCTTCATGGGTGACATGCCCAATTTGAGCGTTTCATTTGACCACCTCTACCAAGTATTTTTCAGCCTGATTGACAACGCGTTGCAGTTCAACAAAAGCGCAAAGCCGGAAGTGCACATCAACGCCTCGCGCGTTGGCGACAAGGTAGAATTTAGTGTGCGCGACAACGGCATCGGCATCGCAAAAGCGTACCAGGGAAAGATCTTTCAACTCTTTCAAAGGCTGGACCGCGACCGGTACAGCGGCACCGGCATCGGGCTGGCCCTATGCCACAAAATCGTGCAGCTCTACGACGGCGAAATTTGGCTGGACAGCGAAGCAGGCCACGGCAGCACCTTCTACTTTACGCTGCGCGACTGATTCCGGCGTTCAAGTCTCCGACCGGTCTGTTGGCTTGTTTGCTGGCTTGTCTGCTGGCTTTGCTGTTGACTTGTCTGTTGGCTTTGCTGTTGGCTTTTCTGCTGGCTTTGCTGCTGGCTTTGCTGTTGACTTGTCTGTTGGCTTTGCTGTTATCTGCTTTGCCGTCTATTCAGCTATCTATTCAGCCGTCTATTCATGGCTCTAATCAGCTCCGTGCTCTCGCCACCAGGCGCTAAGCATCTCTCGCAATTGATTCGCTGTTGCCCGGTAAGCTTCCAGGCGAAAGGCTTCTGTTCCCTGCACGGCCGCGGGATCCTCCACCTGGAACACGGTCACTGGCCAGTGCGGGGCTTCGCGCTCCATGACCTCCGCCGCCAGCGACGACAGCACTAGAACGTAGTCAAACGTTTCTTGACGGTACTGGATCCAGGATTTGCCGGGTTGGGCTGGCGCTTCTAACCCGTGCTCGCGCATAACCAGGCTGGCCATGCCGTTAGAAGGTCCAGGAGCCACCCCGGCATCAACAATGTGCCAATCCGGATGCTCCTTCCGCAACCAGGCAGCCGCCATCGGGCTGCGGCAGGTATTGCCGCTGCAAAGCACTAAAACACGTCGGGCGAAGGGCTTGGGATGCACGTTCAAATTTAGGGCTTTTTGATGCCTCCTTTTGGCGCAATTGCGGTGGATCGGGTTCTTGGAGCAGCCTGTTTGCGGCTACCTTTGCCGTTGAGTAAAGTGCGGTGCCCCTTCGCCCGTCATGATCGCTTACTCCTTTCCCATGCACATCAGACCCCGAAGAAACCGACAGAGTGAAGTCATCCGCAACATGGTCCGGGAAAGCCGGCTGCACACCGACCAATTGGTGCAACCGCTGTTTTTGGTAGACGGCCGCGACCTGCAAGAGCCCATTGCGTCGATGCCCGGGCAGTTCCGCTGGTCGCGCGAGCTGATGCTGGAAGAAATTGACCGCTGCCTTGAAGTGGGCATCAGCCGATTTGCGGTTTTTCCCGTGGTGGGCGAAGTGAACAAAGACAAGAAAGCAACCTACGGGCACGCCCCAGGCAACTTTTACCTCAAGGCCATCCGAACCATCAAGGAGATTTACCCTGATGTGCTGCTCATCGGCGACGTGGCGATGGACCCCTACTCCAAAGACGGCCACGACGGCTTGGTGGACGCTGAAGGCAACATCGTCAACGACGAAACCCTGCCCATTTTGGCAAAAATGGCTGTTGCCCAGGCCCAGGCCGGCATTGATCTCATCGGACCTTCCGACATGATGGACGGACGCGTACGCTACCTCCGCGATGCTCTGGACGAAAAAGGGTTTACCCAGGTGGGCATCATGAGCTACACTGCCAAATACGCCTCTGCGTTCTACGGCCCCTTCCGCGAAGCCCTTGACTCCGCCCCCAAAAGTGGCAACAAAAAGACCTATCAGATGGACCCGGCCAACGCCCGCGAAGCCCTTCGCGAAGCCGCCTTGGACGAAGCTGAAGGCGCCGACATCCTCATGGTCAAACCAGCCCTGGCCTACCTGGACATTATTCGCGCTGTCAAAGAGCAAAGTCGGGTGCCGGTTGCTGCCTACCACGTCAGCGGGGAATACGCTATGCTCATGGCTGCGGTCAAAGAAGGCTGGCTGGAGTTAGAGCCCGCGGTTACGGAAACGCTGACTTGCATTCGGCGCGCCGGAGCAGATATTATTTTGACGTACCTGGCCAAGGCCTATGCCCGGATGTTGAGGTCGCATGGGGGGTGAGGGGGGGCTTACGTCTTATTATAACATTTGTGTCGCAAGGAGGTATTCCTTGATAAAAGATTTTATCTTAGGCATTCGGAATTGCGCTCGTCTTAAAAAAGACACAATTAACTAATAAGATAAATAAAGGTTTTAAAAAAAAGTAATAAATCAGAATTGAAAGTATACATTAAATCGCAGTCTCTTTATATTTGATTGTGCAACCATCAAACTAACTGACTTGAAATAAACATGGAGAATAACTCTTGAATTAAATTAAAGGATTGCAACGCCTCCAACTAGAAAACGCAGTGTAGCAATAAATATACTTTAACAAAACTGCAAACAGACTAACTGTAGTAATCATACAATTATAACTAAATTAAACATTAATGTATCTAACCATTAAAAACTATATTTATATACTACTTGAACCATCAAAAGGAGAAAGTTTTAAGGACAAGTTAATTGACGGTTTTATTGTTTCATTAATTCTGCTAAATGTAGTCGCAGTCATCTTTGAGACAGTTGACAACTTGTTTTTAGCTTACGGATCATTCTTCCGAGCATTTGAAATATTTTCAGTATGCTTTTTTTCTATTGAATATGCGTTAAGAGTTTGGACTTGCACATACATAGACAAATTCAAACACCCCATAAAAGGACGACTTAAATATATATTATCAATTGGCTCATTGATTGACTTGCTTGCAATAATGCCGTTCTATTTATCTCAATCAAAGCTCTACGATTTACGTTTTGTAAGAGTATTTCGTATCATAAAATTTATGAGGGTTTTTAAATTAGGAAGGTACTTAAACGCAACAAGAATTATTTCAAATGTTTTTAAATCAAAAAAAGAAGAACTGGTATTGTGTCTATGGATAACGCTTACCTTAATCGTTGTCGCATCAAGTCTTATGTACTTTATAGAACACGATGCACAACCAGAAAAATTTTCTAGCATTCCGGAAACAATGTGGTGGAGCGTAACAACACTAACAACAGTTGGTTACGGAGATGTTTACCCAATTACAGGATTAGGAAGAATATTAACAGCTTTTATTTCCATTCTTGGAATTGGAATATTTGCTTTACCTGCTGGAATTTTAGCGTCGGGATTTTCAGCAGAATTACACAAACTAAAAAAAGAAAAAAAATCTTGCTCACATTGTGGCAAGGAATTAATCAGCACCGAATGAACGATAGGACTTTCCACTTGGTAAAATCCGGGAAAATAACGATCATTATACAAAAACACAACAAAAAACACATTACGATATGAACGAAATTATTTGCCCAAATTGTAAGAAAGCTTTCACGATTGAAGAAGCTGGTTTTGCAGATATTCTAAAACAAGTTCGTGACCACCAATTTGAGAAGGAATTGATAAACCGCCTAACACTTGCAGAAAAAGAAAAAGTAAGTGCAGTCAAATTAGCTGAAGCAAATATTAGAATTTCATTACAAGAACAAATCGCAAAGAAAGACAGAGAATTGACTGAAATCAAAGCTCAGAAAGAAATAGAACTATCCCAAAAAATAGCTCAAAAAGAAACAGAACTCGCGCAAATCACATCCAAACTTGACAAAGCAGAAGTTGAGAAAAAACTTGCTGTAACAGAGGCAACTCAAAAAGCAGTAAAAGAAAGAGATGAACTAGCCAATGTCGTAGTAATTAAAGAGACTGAAAAGACACTTCTTGAAAAGTCTTTGAATGAAAAATATTCGGCTGAATTAAAAGAAAAAGATGCCATAATTAAACACAAAGACGAGGAGATTGCACTTAGAAAGGATATGAAGTTGAAATTATCAACAAAAATGATAGGAGAAACACTTGAACAACATTGTGAGACCGAATTTAATAAACTTCGTGCGACAGCGTTTCAAAGAGCTTATTTTGAAAAAGACAACGACTCAAAATATGGCAGCAAGGGTGATTTTATTTACAGGGAGTCTGACGAAGCGGGAAACGAAATAGTTTCAATAATGTTTGAAATGAAGAACGAGGGAGACGAAACCGCTACAAAAAAGAAAAACGAAGATTTCCTAAAAGAATTAGACAAAGATCGCACTGATAAAAAGTGCGAATATGCTGTGCTTGTTTCTCTTTTAGAAGCAGAAAGCGAGTATTATAATTCTGGAATTGTGGATGTCTCGCACAAATTCAACAAAATGTATATTATTCGTCCGCAATTTTTCATACCGATTATTACATTGCTTCGCAATGCGGCTATGAACTCCCTACATTACAAAGCAGAATTAGCCTTAGTTAAAAATCAAAATATAGACATTACAAACTTTGAGGAAAAGATAAATACTTTCAAAGAGGGATTTGCGAGAAATTACGAATTAGCAAGTCGCAAATTTAAAACTGCTATCGAGGAAATTGATAAAACAATAGACCATTTACAAAAAACCAAAGACGCTTTGCTATCATCTGATAATAATCTTCGGCTTGCAAATCAAAAGGCAGATGACTTAACCATCAAAAAACTAACGCACGCCAACCCCACGATGAAAGAAAAATTTGATGAAATTAAATAGATTGTAATATAATATGCAAGAAACAACTAAACTAAGAATACATACGCAAACACTGAAATTCTTAAACATATCATTATACTTAAATGGCATTAAACCTATTCAGTCCTTGACGATTGAAAACACCTCTGACACAGATTCCGCTCAAGTTGAAATAAAGATTATAGCTGACCTTCCTTGTATTGAATCATTTAGCTACAGTGTTTCCTTCGTGCCCTCTAAAAGGGACGTAAAAATTCCGTTAGAGAATTTAAGAGTAAACCGCGAATATCTCGACAAACTATCCGAAACCGAAAAAGCAAACTTTATCATTGAAGTTATTGAAAAGGACGGTACACAGATCAAAGAAACTATTACTATAAACATTCACCCATTAGAGCATTTTGGAGGATTTCAGGTATTGCCAGAACTGATAGCTGCTTATGTTACACCTAACCATCCTTACATATATCATATCAAGAGAAAAGCGGTTGAAATTTTAGAAATCCAGGGCTTAGAAACGGCTTTTACAGGCTATCAGAGCAATGATCCTGAACGTATATTGCAAATTATGTCTGCAATTTACTCGGCCATTCAAGGGGAAGAAATTGTTTACAGTTCATTGCCGCCAGGCTATGAAGAAACGGGACAAAGGCTAAGACTACTTACTACTATCCAGAAGGAAAAATTCGGAAACTGCATTGACATCAGTTTGTTGTTTGCTGCATGTTTAGAAGCAGTTGACCTGAACCCAATTCTAATTATTGTACGTAATCATGCTTTTGTTGGTTGCTGGTTGCAAGACAATAAATTTTCTGAAATAATCAATGACGATAAAACTGCAATTACTAAACGCCTTTCAAAAGGCATACGTGAGATGGCAGCAGTTGAGGCAACAAGCATGTGCAAAGGAAACAATATTAAATTCAGTAATGCACTTAGTGCAGGCGAAGCCCAGTTAGTTCAAAAAGAAGAATTTTTACTATCAGTAGATATAAAGCGTGCAAGAACCTTACGCATACGTCCATTGCCTTTGCTTACAAATACTTCAGGACCAAAGTTAGATGAAGAAGCTGTTAAACAGTCGGAAGTAAATGCTATGGAGGGGCGGTTTGAAATTGGAACTATTTATCAAGATGAACTATTACTAGGAAAGCAACCAAAAACCAAGCAAAAAATATGGGAGCGCAAGTTGTTAGATTTAACGCTACGCAATAACTTATTGAATCTGCATATAACCCGCAATATGCTACAGTTAGTAGACATTGACGTTAGTCATTTGGAAGACACTTTATCCGAAGGAAAAAGCTTTTCTATTTTACCCAATCCAAATGCGCAGATATTGCGCAAGTATAACTTACTCACTCATCCGCTTCATCATTCATCGCCTTTATACCAAATGGCAAATGATGAGTTAAAATATAATCGCTTATTAACTCACTATCATCAGGAAGATTTAGAGAACATTCTCATTTACATTCATAAAAATGCAAAACAAGCAATAGAAGAAACTGGTTCAAGCACTTTGTATCTTGCTGTCGGACTACTAAAATGGTATGACCGAAAAACACCAGAAAAACCTCGCTATGCTCCAGTGCTGCTAATACCAGTCGAAATCAGCCGTAGGTCTGTAAACAGCAAGTTTACTTTGAAGAGTCGTGAAGAAGAAGCCATGATAAACATTACACTGGTGGAATTTCTGCGACAAGGGTATGAACTAAATTTGAGTTCATTGGAAGAACTTCCTACTGATGAAAAAGGAATAGATGTGTCAAAAGTAATGGGCATTCTTCGCAGAGCCGTTATGCAATTAAAAGGTTGGGATGTAGAAGAACAGTTAGTCTTAGGCAATTTTTCATTTAGTAAATTGATTCTTTGGAAAGACATCGTAGTGCACCAGGATGAGTTGCTTAAAAGCGACATGGTGCGTAGTTTAGTAGAAGGAAAACTAATATTCAATACAAATCGCGAACCGCTATCTGCGGATGAAGTTGAAAACATTAATTCGGAATCATTAATGTTGCCAATTTCTACGGATGTTTCACAAATGGAAGCTGTCCTTGCGGCTCAACAAGGACTTAGTTTTATTTTGCATGGACCGCCAGGTACAGGAAAATCACAAACAATTACCAACATTATCGCAGACGCCCTGTATCATGGCAAAAGAGTATTGTTTGTAGCAGCAAAAAAAGCAGCATTAGATGTTGTGCATAGACGACTAGAGAAAATTGGACTTGCACCTTTTACTTTGGAACTACATTCCAATAAATCTAAAAAATCTAGTGTTTTAGAGCAATTGGCAAAATCAATTGAAACACCAATTCTTATACGGACAGCCGATTTCCAACAAGAAGCGCAACGGTTAGACATAATTAAGAAGTCTATAAGCAGTTATATAAATATATTACACCAAAAGCAAAAAATTGGTTGGAGTTTATACGACAGCATTACCTGCTTAGAAAATTATAGCGATAAATCATTTAATAATAAAATTATTTCTGAAACCGTTCTGCAACAAATGAACGCAACACTTTGGCAACAGTGGACAGATTGGCTCCCACAATTTCAATCCATAACTAAACTAATCATTCACCCCTCTGAAAATCCGCTGACTGCTTTTAATTTACCGCAGTATTCTCCCTCTGTGAACGGCGATATCTCAATACAAACCCAAAAAATATTAAACCTTTTACCCGATTTGCAAAGTAAATTGGAATCGTTGACTAAGGCAATACATTTCCCTTTTTCCGTAGAATCTAAATCAGAGTGGGAACAGTTTGTTCAGCTAATTAATGCCATTAATAATTTACCTAATATACCGTTATATATTATACGATACTTATCTGACATAGAAAATTTCGCTATATATACCGAATGGAGTAGTGCATTTAGTAGATATTTGTTAGTTTTAAACAGCATATTAAAAGATTATAATAAAAATATTTTATTAAGTAATATTTCGTCAACAGAAATGGAATGGAAAAATGCGCAACAAAGCTGGTTTTTACCAAAATGGTTACAGAAAAGAAAAATTACAAAGCAGTTAAACGCTTTTAGAAATACTCCTATTAGTGGTGACAACCAAATAGAACAATTATTTATACATAACCGTAAATTGGAAGAAGTGCAAAGTCTTTTGCAAAATAGCCGCTTTGGAGTAGTGAAGCAATCCTTGAAATTTTTATTCAAAGATGAGCAAACAGATTTATCCGACATTGACTACAAAGCTGGATTGATTCAGCATCTAAGCACAATAACAAACAATTGGGGGCAGAATGCACTTGGCAAGTGGGTTCAGGTTTTACAGGATAATAACATGCAGTATTCTGATGAACTTAAACAAGGTAATTTTTCGGACATTGCAGAGTTTTTAAAACTAACAACATCTTTTAACGAGCAGAAGAATTATTTCGAAACGCTTACAGGCATTCATTTTCAACAAAAAGAAAACTGGCTAAATGAAACCGAAATACAACTACAAAGCATACAAACACATCTACCTCAATTAAGAAATTGGATTAACTATATCCAACTTCGAAATCAAGGCGAGGGTTTAAAATTACATTGGCTGATAAATGATTATGAAGGTTTATTATGTAATTCTGAAAATATCAGCGATTACTTTATTTACACAGTTCATACCTCAATAGCACAACGCATCATATCGCAACACGAATCATTGAGTTTATTCAATGTGGGTTTGTTTGAAAGTAAAATTGAACAGTATAAAAAAATTGCAAAGGACTTTCAAAATCTCACTATTCAAGAGTTGCGTGTGAAGTTGGCTGCACAATTGCCGAATACTACAGCAGAAGCAATGCAAAGTTCCGAAATTAGCATTTTACAGAGAGCTATCAAGAACAGAGGCAGAGGATTGAGTATCAGAAAACTGTTTGATCAAATTCCTGAATTACTGCCACGCATTGCGCCTTGTATGTTGATGAGCCCCATTTCAGCAGCACAGTATTTTGACGTGAATACAAAACATTTTGATATTGTCATTTTTGACGAAGCATCGCAATTGCCAACGTGTGAAGCAGTGAGCGCCTTGGCAAGAGCAAAACAGTGTGTCATTGTAGGCGACCCGAAACAAATGCCACCGACTTCTTTTTTCAGCACACTAAAGTTTGATGAAGAAAATATTGACGTTGAAGATTTGGAAAGTATTTTAGATGATTGTTTGTCGTTGTCCGTACCATCTAAATATTTGTTGCGACACTATCGTAGTAAACACGAAAGTTTAATTGCTTTCAGCAATGTAAATTATTATGAAAACAAGCTACTTACATTCCCTTCATCGGATGATTTAAACCGAAAGGTAAAATATCATCATGTGATCGGGTATTATGACAAGGGAAAAACACGCACAAATAAATTTGAAGCTGATGCGATTGTGCATTATATTAAATCACATTACAATGATTCGAAAAAACGGAAGTTAAGTATAGGTGTTGTTACGTTTAGTCAGACACAGCAGAATCTGATAGAAGACAAGCTACAAAAGCTATTTAAGTCAGACCCGACATTGGAAGAACTTACCAATGAAAGTAATGAACCACTGTTTGTTAAGAATCTAGAAAGTGTTCAGGGTGATGAAAGAGACATTATTCTGTTTTCAGTGTGCTACGCTCCCGATGAAGCGGGTAAAATGAGTATGAATTTCGGCCCTTTAAATCGTGATGGTGGTTGGCGTAGATTGAATGTAGCTGTAACTCGTGCCCGCTATGAAATGCACATATTCGCTTCATTGCAACCAGACCAAATAGACCTAGGCCGCACATCAGCTGAAGGTGTGGCAGGCCTAAAAGCTTTTTTACGATTTGCAGAAAATGGTCATTTAAGTGTTCGGCCTGAAGATGTTCAAGAAACTTTCGACAAGCAACATTTATCAGCATCTATTAGCGAAAAATTACAAGAAAAAGGTTTAGAGGTTAAGTGTAATATTGGCACCTCGGGATTTAAAGTGGACATTGGTATTATTCACCCCGATAAACCGCAACAATACATTCTGGGAATTGTAGTTGACGGTCACTACTATTATTCTGCACATACTACTAATGATAGGGAAATGGTATTGCCTTCCGTTCTTAAAGCGTTGGGCTGGAACATTTATCGCATTTGGACAATTGACTGGCATGAAAATTCCAACAAAATTATTGAATTAGTAATGGAAAAAGTAAACCAACTGCAAATGCAACTCGAAGCCGAAGAAGCAGAGGTTGCCGAAAGCGTTGTTGAACCAGCATTTGAGCAAATCAAAGTTATGCCCGAAGAAGTCACACCAATTAATATTTCACGCAAACAAGTAACATACGTTTATTACTCCTTAATTCATGTACCAAATGCCAATAGTGAAAAAATATTTGAGTTTCAAAACCGCAACACCATAAAGCAACAGATACAATCCTTAGTCGACACAGAAGCTCCTATAAGTAAAAGTTTATTGTATAAAAAAATATTACAAGCGTGGAACACGAATCGTTCAGGAGCAAGGTTAGACAAGCATTTAGAAGGAATTATCAAAGAGTTAAACTTAGTGCAGATAATTCACCATCAGCCCTTTTATTGGAGCAACAACACAACTTTAGACTACTATCGTAGCAATGATGTAGAAAAACGTAATATGGATGACATTGCTCCAGAAGAAATCTTAGTTGCTTTACAGGAAGTTGTAACAAACAATTTGAGTATTGAGGAAGCTGAACTGCATCGCTACTTGGCTCGAACTTTTGGTTTTACCAAAGTAGGCAAGCAGATTGAAACAATATTGCGTTACGTTGTTGACACAGCAGTGCACCAAGGTAAAGTGAAAAGAGAAAATGACAGAATAAAGTTAGTTAACAAATAAATAATAACTTAATGCTTAAAACATCTCTTCTTGCCATCCTGATGAATAGATGTTAAGAATTTTGCCCCCCCCTACTCCCCCACACTAAAGGTAGTCCCGTCCTTGCCATCCTTGAGCTGAATGCCCATGGCGATGAGTTCATCGCGGATGCGGTCGGAGGCAGCGAAGTCTTTGCGGGCGCGGGCTTCGGTGCGCATTCGGATGAGCAGGTCCATGACGTTGTCCAGTTTGGGGGTCTGGCCTTCGGTTTCGGGCAATAGGCCAAAAACGTCAAAGAGTACGGCGCGGAAGCGGGTGCGGAGCAAGTCAAAAGTACCTTGGCTGATGGAACCGATGGCTTTGTTCCCCGAGCGGAAGTCCTGAATCCGGCTGCTGAGTTCAAAAAGCACCGCCAGCGCGCGCGGGGTGTTAAAGTCGTCGCTGAGTTCGCGGTAGAGGGAATGGCAGGCTTCCTGAAGCTGGTTGTCTAAGTCAGTGTCCAAGGCAGAAGCGCTGTACTCAAGCTTGTCAAGCGCGGCGGCGGCGTTCATCAGGCGGCGATAGCTTTTCTCGGCGGCTTGCAGACCTTCGTTGCTAAAATCAACCGGGCTGCGGTAATGCGACTGTAAGGTAAAAAACCTTATGGTCATGGGCGAATAAGCCTGTTCCAACAGCGGGTGATCTCCTTTGAACATTTGTTCAATAGTGATGAAGTTGCCCAGCGAGCGGGCCATCTTCTGCCCTTCAATGGTGAGCATGTTGTGGTGGATCCAGTAGCGCACACCTTCGGTGCCAAAGCACCCGACGTTTTGAGCAATTTCCGCTTCGTGGTGGGGAAACTGCAGGTCCATGCCGCCGCCGTGCAGGTCAAAGGTTTCGCCGAGGTACTTGGTGCTCATGGCGGAGCACTCGATGTGCCAGCCGGGAAAGCCTTCGCCCCAGGGAGAATCCCAGCGCATGATGTGCTCGGGGTTGGCTTTTTTCCAGAGGGCGAAGTCGTGGGGGCTTTGCTTTTCGGTCAGGCCTTCAGTCTGGCGGCTGCCGGCCATTAAGTCATCAAGCACCTTGCCGCTGAGTTTGCCATAAGGACGCGAAGCGGCATAGCGCTCCAGATTGAAGTACACCGAGCCGTCGCGTTCATATGCATAGCCATTCGACATAATGCGTTTGATGGCCTGAATTTGCTCGGGCACGTGTCCGGAGGCGGTGGGTTCAATACTGGGCGGCAGGGCGTTGAGTTCCGTGGCGGCTTTGCGGTACGCGAGTGTGTACTGTTGCACTATTTCCATGGGCTCCAGGCGCTCCAGGCGGGCTTTTTTTCCGATGCGGTCCTCGCCCTCGCCAGCCACTTCATCTTCAAGATGGCCTACGTCTGTGATGTTGCGGACATAACGCACGCGATAGCCGAGGTGGCGCAGGTAGCGGAACACGAGGTCCCAGGTAATCAGGCTGCGGGCGTGGCCCAGGTGCGGCTCACTGTAGACCGTGGGTCCGCAAGCGTACAAGCCCACAAAGGGAGGGTCAAGCGGCTCAAAAAGCTGCTTTTCGCGGACCATGGAGTTGTAGAGGTGCAGGGGGTATTGCTCGAAAAGGGGCATGGGAAGCCTGTAATTTTTAAAGTTGTATTAATTATCTATCTACTGTTATTTTCTACACTTATAACATGTATATAATTTTCACCAACATTATTTAATCGATGAGCGGTTAGCGGTTTCGTCCAAAAGGAGGTAGATGCCTGAGGAGAAGCTTTAAAATTCCTTGAATCGACTACGACATTATCGTTCTCACCGTAACGCACAAAATCTGACCAACTCAAAATGTACAAGGTTGCGGGCCACCGATGTGTATGAAGCGCTGTTATCTCATTGGGGCGAATAAACGTGTCAAGAACTCGAACCGTATCATATTCTAACAATAGTTTATTGTGTTCTGGTGCAACGGTTAAGGCAACTAATGCTTCAGGCCAGTTGGAAACCATATTCTCATCTACTTTCATATATATTATAATTATTCTTTATAATTGGCAACTTAAGGGCGCAAAACATACTTTTGAAGCATCGCAAGCATAGTCGCTTGTGGGACAATGCCCTTCCCCCCCCTCTCACGCTGCCTTACATCGGCCGCAAGTGCCCCGCGCGGTCACGTCAAGCGCGCTGAGCACAAAGCCTGACGGGAGGCTGATACGGGGAAAAGCCACTTCGTCCAGACAATAGGTGTTGCCGCAGACATTGCACTGAAAGTGGACGTGCTCGTCGTGGTGGTGATGGCCGCTGCACGACGAAGAGCAGAGCGCGTACTGAGGATGGCCCCCCGCGTCCATGACACGGTGCACTATGCCGTGGTCTTCAAAGGCCGCAAGGATGCGGTAAATGGTGACGCGGTCAACCCGGCCTTCGAGGCGGTTCTCCAGTTCCTGGTGGGAAAGGGCATGCTCCGATTCCATCAGGTGCTCCAGCACCGCTTGCCGGGGCCCTGTGCGGCGCATGCCTGCATCGCGAAGGATAAGGGTAACGGATTCCATGCGGCAAAATTACAGCAATAGAGCCGTTGCTTTACCTTCACCGTGGCCATGGCGGGCATTCTGTTTTGCCGCTGACCAATGGCTCGGCGCTGGAGAAGGGCTCTAACCGGGCTTCTTGATCGCTTTTCCAGAAATTTCTCAAACTCCTGGTCTTTGCCCCATGCCGGACTCCCCTACTTCCTCTTTTTCAGCAACTGAAAACGCTGCTGGTGCTGGCCAAACGCCCGGTATTGGTCCCCAGCGCCAGCGGGACATTTACCTGGCGGGTGTGGCCGGAAGCGCGCCCGTCATTCCCACAGAATTTGGTAAGCTTGCCGAGCTGGCCCGACGGCACATCAGCGCTGAAGCATGGGCGTACATTGCCGGCGGAGCGGGGCGCGGACAAACTATGGCCAACAACGAGGCGGCCTTTGCGCGCCAGCAAATCCTGCCTGGTATGTTGCGCGATGTGGGCCTGCGCGAAGGGTCGGTTACCGTGTTGGGTCAGCGCTGGGCGTCGCCGTTTTTTGCCTGCCCAATCGGCGTGCTGGAAATGGTGCACCCCGATGGCGACCGCGCCGTGGCCCGAGCCGCCGCTGCTTGTGGGGTGCCGCTGCTAATTTCCAACCAGGCGTCCGCTCCGATGGAGGCCGTGTCTGCCGCGTCATCAGCCGCCAATCCCGATGCGCTGCGCTGGTTTCAGTTGTACTGGAGCCGCTCCAACGAGCTGGTAGAAAGCTTCGTGCAGCGCGCAGAATCGTGTGGATGCCAGGCCATTGTGGTCACGCTGGACACTACGCTGCTCGGCTGGCGCACGGCTGATCTAAACCTGGCCTGGCTTCCCTTTCTCCGGGGAATGGGGATCGCGCAATACACCAGTGATCCGGTGTTTCAGCGGCTCCTGGCCCAAAATGCCTTCGCCGACGACAACCCACCACCGCGCAAAGTCAACGCCAGCAGCCTTGCGGTGCTCATGGCCCAATTGCGCCGACATCCGGGCTCCTGGTGGGCCAACTTGCGCAGTGGCGAGGCTACTAGAGCGGTGCAGTTGTTCACCCGCATTTACTCGCGCCCGACGCTGGAATGGAGCGACTTGCGCTTTCTCCGCGACCGGACCAGGCTACCGATCCTGCTCAAAGGCATTCAACATCCGGACGATGCCCGCAAAGCGCAGGACCACGGGGTTGATGGCCTGATCGTGTCCAATCATGGAGGCCGCCAGGTGGATGGGGCTATCGCGGCCCTGGATGCCTTGCCCGGGGTGCTGGAGGCGGTGCGGGGTAAGATGCCCGTGCTGCTGGACAGTGGATTGCGCAGCGGCGCGGATGCATTCAAAGCTCTGGCCATCGGGGCTGATGCGGTGGGCATTGGCCGTCCTTTTGCCTATGCGTTGGCACTGGCTGGCCAGGCCGGAGTTGAAGCGCTTTTCCGCAATTTTCAGGCCGAGTTTGACCTGACTATGGGACTAAGCGGATGCCGCAATCGACAAGAGATTAATGCAGCCATGCTTCAGGGTTACAAGCCTTAGTTGTTTGGCTAACGCCGCCTTTTTTAGAAACGATGGAAACGGATTTATCGAGAAGCACAGCAGAAATGCTTAGTGTCTGGCTGGCTTGAATCGGGTAATTTTATCGAGTATGAAAACTTTTCTCCGTCCACGGCTTGCCCACATGGACAGCCCAGCCCCTGCCTCCAACCTTGACGCGCCTGGTTTACCCGGGTTCTTCGCAACCGGCCTGCTTGCAGGAAGCGCAAATCGCGCGGCCTTTGGGTGTTTTGCGCTGGCTGGTGCCCTCGGACTGGCTTCTTGTGCCTCAGGTTCCGACCAATCAAAGCCGGGTGCTCAGGAATCTGCCACCCCGGCCGCGCAGACTGCGGCAGCCCTTCCCCCGGGAAACGATGCGCGTAAAGAACCCGGATTTTCGGAGTATTGGTACCAGGGCAAGGCTGAAATGAATGTTTTTGACCTGGAGCAGGCGCGCTACGGCGAAATCCGCGCAGGGCAGGCCGTGTTGATTTTCGTCACGGAAGATTACAGCCGGAAAAAACTGGTCAAACTGGACGAGCCACGGGAAGCCGGAGACGATGCTGTGCCTGTGCTCAAACTCAATTTCACCCGGGATTTTCCTACCGGAATTTATACCTACAAAACCATGCAAAGCGTGTTCAGCCCATTGGACCGGAGCCGCGATCCGCGCGCGCTGAAATCAACCACATCAGTGCAGGAATGGTGCGGTCATGTGTACATGGATGTGCACCGCAGCGGGTCCGGGTACGAGGCGGAGGTGCGCTCGTATTTTGAAGGGGAATCGGTGCAGGAAACGGCCCTCGGCGACGTGTTTTTGGAAGACGAAGTCTGGGCGTTGATTCGATTGGATCCTAATGCTTTGCCCACCGGCTCGTTCCAGGCAATTCCGGGAAGCCTGGACATTCGCCTGCGCCATTTGCCGTTGACTGCTACCGGGGCTGAAGCCAGCCTGTCGCGCAGCGAAGACGGCAACATGGTCTACGAGATCCGCTATCCAGAGCGAGACCGCACCTTGCGGGTTTACTTTGAGCGGGATTTTCCGCGCGCCATCACCAGTTGGGAAGAAACGGTGGACAGTTGGGGAAAAACCCTGACCACCAAGGCGGTGCGCCGCCAGCAGGTCATGGATGATTATTGGAGCCACAATTCCGTCAGCGAAGAACCGATGCGCAAAGCGCTGGGTCTCTGAGGCTTGCGTTTTCTACCCGCCAATTTTCTATTTTGCGAGGGAATGAAAGCGGCGCGTATTGGCATCTTGACGGTATCTGACCGGGCCTCAGCAGGCATCTATGAAGATTTATCTGGCAAGGCCATTGCCGACACCATGGGGCTCTATCTGAGCAGCCCCTGGGAGGCCTTCTATCGGCTGGTTCCCGATGAGCCCGATCAAATCCGGCAGGCACTGACTGATCTGACCGATGTGGAAGGATGCGATCTTGTGCTGACCACCGGAGGAACCGGTCCGGCTCCGCGCGATGTTACCCCGGAGGCTACCGAGGCGGTTTGCCAAAAAATGATGCCCGGTTTTGGCGAGCAGATGCGGGCTGTCAGCCTAAAGTTTGTTCCAACGGCCATTCTTTCCCGCCAAACAGCGGGCATTCGCAACCGTTCACTCATCCTAAATCTTCCAGGCAAACCAAAAGCCATTCGTGAATGCCTGGACGCTGTGTTTGCGGCAGTGCCCTACTGCCTGGACCTCATCGGAGCTGCTCGATTAGAAACGCACCCTGAACACATCCGAGCCTTTCGGCCCGGTACCTGATTTGCTTCACCATGGCAGAACTGTTTAGAAGCTGGCAAGATGTCGCCCATATTTTGGGAGCCGAACTGGACTACGCGGACAACCGCGAGCACAAGTCCAGAGAGGAGGCAATCACCATGCGGGTGCGCCATCGGTACTGGACGATTGAATTTGAAAGCCGGACTAACAGCAAAGGCAAGGAAAAGATGGACGAGTATACCCGAATTTGCTGTGGCTTACCGGGTTCACATGAATTTAGTTTCAATATTTTTGAAGGGCGCTTAAAACACCGCTTGTTCAAGATCATGGGCCTTCAGGATATTGCTATCGGCGATGCAGCCCTTGACCGTCGCTTCATCTTCCAGGCAAACGACGAAGAGCACATGAAACGCTTTCTGGTTAACCCGATGGTGCGGGCCGGCTTTGCATCGCCCCACGTGCAACAACTGCGCCTGGGAAACGAACAGGGTCAAGTTCAGGGGCAGGGCCAAGTTCAGGGGCAGGGCCAAGTTCAGGGGCAGGGTCAAGTTCAGGGGCAGGGCCAAGTTCAGGGTCAGGGTCAGGGCCAAGTTCAGGGGCAGGAAGAAAGCGCGGAAGTGGGGCAGGTGAATCACCAACTTTTCGGCCGAACCGAACGGCGCATGCACGCCCAGGCAGAAATTCTGGCTCATTTCCAACTCTTTGCGGCGGCCCTGGATGGGCTGCATGCCTTAGACCTTATTGCTGGACCGCCGCCGTCTAACGAATCCAAAACATAGCAAAAGTTATATTATGCTGACAAGACTACGCCGGGGACTTAGCCCATTCTTGCTGCCATTTCCGCTCGTATTTCTACTGGTTTTTCCGCAGCAAAGAGCAACTGCCCAGCAAGCAGAAAGCGATCAGGTACAGGAAGTTGGGGAACTCCAGGTGATGACATTTATGCGCGAAAACAGCGATCGCGTTTCGTTAGTGCTGGTTCACAATGGGGAAGTTCTGGCGGATCAGCAGCCGAACCAGGTACTTCCACTGGCCAGCACGGTCAAGTTCGCGCTGGCGCTGGATGTAGCCCGGATGAGTGCAGAGGGCCTGTTGGACCTGAACGAACAGGTGCCGCTGGCGCAGTTAGCGCTATTCCATTTGCCAGGTACCGATGGCGGTGCGCATCCGGCCTGGATTCAGTCGCTCCCTCAAGGGTCGCAAACGCTGACCGCAAGCCTTTTGGAGGTGGCTAGGGGCATGACTATGTACAGTTCCAACGCCAACACGGAGTACATCATCCGGCGTTTAGGTCGAAACCGGCTAGAAACGCTGGGCGAGCGCTTTGGCGTAAATCCGCACACAATGGTCTACCCCCTGGTGGGCACCATGTGGATCCACAAGAGCCTGCCGGGGCCGGTGAAGGATTACCCTTCACAACTCCGCGCGCTTTCTGATGTAGAGTATCGGAACCTGGCCTGGGCCTGGTCCGACTCCATGGCTGCAGACGTCAGCGGCTCTCTTCGCGAGCGCTTCAGGTTGGTAGGGCTGGCTGCGCAGCGCGTCCTTTCAGATCGATTGCCGGCTTCTTCCGCTAAAGCTTATGCGGGTTTAGCCGGTAGCGTGAACCGCCGCGAAAACTTCTCTGAAGCGGAGCAACAGACCTCGGCGAAATTGCTCGAATTCATGATGGAGTCGCCAGGAAACCAACAGAATTTTCGGCATGCGGGCATGAAAGGCGGGTCAACCGGATTCCTGTTGACCAACTGCCTCTACGCTACCGACCACGATGGCCAGCAGATAGAGCTCGTGTACTTCCTGCGCGACCTTCAGCCACTGGAAGCGGCTGCCTTGCGGACTGGCATGAATGCCTTTGAATTAGCCGTAGTGACTGATGAAAACACGCGCAAAAGCCTGGCTGCCTTGTTCAAGCCCGACAACGACTAAGCCAGCCATCCTTTGAAAGGAGGTTATGGTTCCGGGGCTTGGTGGTCCCGGCCATTCAATGACCAGGCAATCGCGCATACCGGAATACTCGAAAACCAGTATAGCGGCATAGAAATATTTTTCCATGCAAGCGCGTTTTGATGCGTAGCAGACGGGCACTCAACGGAGTACCCTTAGGGTTAAATTTTCTGTTTTGGAGCCGAAACCAGAAGGAAGATGCCCGCGTAATACACTGTATTGTTGGACATTACGAAATAGGATTAAATTAATCAACCATCTGTCGCTCTCCTCCTGTAGGACGCCAGATCACGAAAGTTACTTGTTATGAAAAAACTCATGTTGGTTACTGTTGCCGCCATTTTCCTAGGTTTAACCGCCTGCTCTATTACTACGCCCCCCATTGACACCAATGTTGCCGGAGAGGTGGCCGGGTTGTACCGCGGCATGCTGGTGACCGATGAAGGAGAAGTGTTCCTGGACGAAGAAATTGAAATGCACCGGGTTAGCGATGACCGCATTTCGGTGGAAAGCACCTTGCCTGAAGACAACCAAACCGAAGGCCGTTTCTCGGGCTTTGAAATGCAACTGATGCGCAGTGGTGCAGTGGTCCATCACCAACTTGGAACAGAAGTAAATGGCACTTTTGTGTTGGACGCAGCAGTGACCCCGGATGAACTTCGCATCGAACTTCCCAACGGCCTCAAGTTCAGCGGTATCCGCATCAAGAACTTCCACGAATAACCCCAATTAATCCAAATTGTGAAAAAAGCCCCGCCTAAAGCGGGGTTTTTTTGTGAATATTCCGTTTGCAGGTTCAGGCTTGCCGTTGCTCCAACCGTCGGGTCATGCGCTCCCGCCACTGCGCTACGGCGGGAAGAGCGGGAATGGAATAGGACAGCGAGCCTTGCAAAAGACCCAAGCAGGCCTGGTTCCAATCCACCTCCTGGTGGCCTTCGAGTTTTTGGGCGGAAGCACTGGCTACCGCTCCATCGATGCCTCCCAGCAAAGCCAGTTTGACCGGGTGGTGAAACGACCGCTCGAAACCCGCCAGTTGCGACCACCACGATGTGCCTCGGAGTGCGAGCCGCAAGAGCGTCAGGCTGCAACGACCAGTACCAGCCTCCATGGTCAGGTTCCAGGACTGCACCAGACCGCGCAATTCGGTCTGCGTTCGCTCCTGGTCGTGCTCGCGATCCAGGCAACAGAGGGCCAGATAGATGAGCCCGTATTCGTAATCCGCCAGCGCGCCAATGCTCTGCAAAAAGCGAAGACCGGGCACGGCCAGCAGTTCTTTCCAGCGCTGCGGCAATTCTGGTTCCAAGGCCCGAAGCAATTCCGCCTGGAAGGCCATTTCATCCGCTTGCGCATCGTTCAATCCCCCTTCGCGAAGCACATAAGCTTGCGCAGCCTCCTGAACCTCCTGCAAACCGTCTGCGAGATCGGAAGCCGTTTCGCGGGGGCGAATGTAGTTGTTGATGTAGTTGACCGTGTCGCGGTACAGCGCGGCACAATGGTCCGGGAGCATGTCCCGGTATGGGGTCGAATGACCACGACGCTGAACAGCGGCGAAACCCGGACCAGGCCGTCGGGTTACGATCGTGATAAGGGTCATGGGTCTTTCGGTTGGTGATCTTCGCATCCTTCAGTCTTGTTTTTAGATTGCCTCCAGCTTGCACCAAAAAAACCAGCGGCACTCTCTGCTTGGGTTCTTTCGGTTTCCACCGGGAGTGGATAAATAAATCTGTTTGACAGAAATTCAAACCTATCCAACCACCTTACCTGGAAGTAGGAAATCCAAAATCAAGCTTGAAACTGGCTCTAAAAATTCGGGGCAGGAAAAATGTATAGGCGCGTGAAATGCGTTAAAACGGCTGTTTGCGCCATTCCTGCGTATTTTTCCAAACTGCATGAATCGGAAGTTCGCAAACCCCATCAAGACGTTGGCCGCCTTCCTGCTGGCCGCAAGCTTTATGCCCCGCCCTTCTCTTTTTGCGCAGGGAACCGCCGCATACCGCGATGAGCGCGGTCAATTTCTGGTCTGGGAAAAAGGCCGCGAATACACCGCCGAACTGGTTGGCGTCAACGACTGGAAAGCGGCGCCAAACTACCTGGTTTACCTGGACAACGCTGGCGAATTGCAGTATTTCCAGAACGGCAAAAACCGAGGCCTGGGCGTCATCCGGCCGGAATTTTACCTGGCGATGGAAGCCTTTTTGGTTTACCAGGTTCGCGATCAGGTCAGCATTTACCACCAGGAAACCAAGCACCGCTTGGGCTTCCTCAACGGCCGCCAACTGGCCATCGGCGACAGCATTGTGGGCTTCCACGACCAAACCGGCGCCCTCTACTGCTTTTTCCGGGGCCGTTTTGAGCGGCTGGAATTGTTTGAAGCAGACAGCCTCAAAGCCGGCGACAACGTGCTCTGCTACCTGGACCAAAACCGCCGCCTTCGAGGCTTCTGGAACGGCCGCACCGGCACGCTTGACGAGCAGCCGCCTCAAAAAGTGGTATGCGGAGCTGACCTGATCGCGTGGAGCGATCCCTTTGGCAGGCTCAAGATTTTTTACCGGGGAAAAACCACCGAACCCGAGCAAGGGTATCTGCCGCAGCAATTGTTTGCGGGACGCGGACTCGTGGCCTGGACCGACGACCGCGGAGAATCGTTCGTGTGGTTCGAAGGAAAAACAACGCGCATCTTGCAGGAACCGCCCGTACAATTTGGCGTGGCCGATCACCTTTGCTGGTTTAGCGATCGAAACGGATTTTTCCGCGTGTTTTACGAAGGCCAGGTCTACACCCTGGAATCGTACGACCCCAAACAGATCTTAGCTTATGGTAGGGTGCTGGTCTATACCGAGCTGGACGGCCGCGTCAAGGCGTTTTACAAAGGCGAATCCCTGAGCATCAGCGACAACATCGCTCAGAGCATTGAATTGACCGGCGATCTGATCAGTTGGTCGGAGCGCCCGTTCCACCGGGCATTTTTTCGCCAGGATTGAAAAACAGAAGCCAAATAGCGGGACAGTTAAAACGGACCTCCCTCCGGGTCGCTCTGGGAGGAATGGCTGCTATGCTGCTGTTTCTGCTGCTCAACGCGCTGTTCCCCTTTCGACCTACCTTGGAATGGTCTCGTGAAGTGCGCGACCGAAACGGGGAGTTGCTTTACGCCGGCCTGACCAGCGACCAAAAATGGCGCCTTTACGCGCCAGAAACCGCCATCAGCCCGGAGCTGGCGGCGGCCATTGTGCACAAAGAAGACCGTTGGTTTTATGCCCACCCCGGCGTCAACCCATTTGCGGTAGCCCGCGCACTGGTCAACAATGCCAGCCAGCGCAAGCGCACCTCCGGGGCATCCACCATCAACATGCAAGTGGTGCGCCTGCTGGAACCCGCGCCGCGCACTTACGCCCACAAACTGAGGGAGATGTTCCGGGCCTGCCAACTGACGCTGCTGTACTCCAAGCGGGAGGTGCTGCAACTCTACCTCAACCGCCTGCCTTACGGGGGAAATTTAGAGGGAATTCGGACGGCCTCGCTGTTTTATTTGGACAAGGAGCCCGCGCAATTGAGTCCGGCAGAAGTGGCGGCCTTATCGGTGGTACCCAACCGGCCGAGCACGCTTCGGCCCGGGCGCAACAACGATGAGCTGATCCAGGCGCGCAACCACTGGTTGAGGCGTTTTGGGCGCGAAGGCATTTTCACGGCCGACGAGGTTGCCAGTGCACTGCAAGAGCCCTTCGCCCCGCAGCGCCGCAATGCGCCTAGCCAGGCTCCCCACCTGGTGCGGCGGCTGTTGCGCGATCAGCCGGACGTTCGGGAAATCAAGGCGAGCATTGATGCGGAACTCCAGGGTCGGGTGGAGCGTCTGCTGCAGGACTACGTGCGGCGCCTGCAGCCTTACGGCATCCAAAATGCCTGTGCAATGCTGGTGGACAACGCCAATTGCCAGGTGCTGGCCTACGTCGGGTCCGCCGACTTTATGGATCCCCGCGACGGCGGTCAGGTAGACGGGCTGCAAGCGCTGCGTTCCCCCGGATCGGCACTCAAACCGCTGCTTTACGCGCTTGCCATGGACAGTGGGCTGGTCACCCCCAAGACCGTGTTGTTAGACGTCCCGACCGATTTTCAAGGCTACCGACCTTCAAACTTTGACCGCACGTTTTCCGGCCCTGTCACGGCAGAGTTCGCGCTGGGCCAATCGCTGAACTTGCCTGCGGTGCGCCTGCTGGACCGGTACGGGGTAGAAAATTTCCGCCGCAAACTGGGCGAAATGGGCTGTCGCTCGATGCAGGCACAAAAAGGCCAATTGGGGTTGTCCATGGTGCTCGGCGGTTGCGGCATCCGGCCCGAAGAAATGGCCATGCTTTACGCGGGCATCGCCAACCGGGGTTGGTGCAGACCCTTGCAATTCACGCTTCCAGACGGTTTTAGTGCTCGGGCGAAAGGGCCTGCTGCGGCTGCGAGCGACAGTCTTCGCTTGGTTTCAGAGGGTTCGGCCTGGGCCATCGGCGACATGCTCACGCAATTGCAGCGTCCGGATTTGCCCGAGGGTATGGACCGCACCGAAGGGCTCCCGCTCATTGCCTGGAAGACGGGCACCAGCTACGGCCGCCGCGATGCCTGGAGCGTGGGGTTCAACACGCGCTACACGCTGGTGGTCTGGTCGGGCAATTTTTCCGGACAGGGTGTGCCCGAGTTAACCGGGGCTGGTGTAGCCGCTCCGCTGCTCTTTGATCTGTTTCTGGCCCTGGACCGCCAGTCGGGAAAGACCTGGTTTGCGATGCCGGAGAGTTTGCGCTTTCGCTACGTCTGCACCCAGAGTGGCCTCCCCCCCGCCCCCGGCTGCCGCGAACAGGTCATGGACTATTTCCTGCCCCTAGTTAGCGCGGCAATCCCCTGCTCTCATCTCCGGGAAATCCGCGTCTCTGCTGATCGTAAGATTTCGTATTGTATGGAGTGTTTGCCCCCCAGTGGCTATGCCTTGGATACGCTGGCTAATCCGGAGCCGGAACTGTTGGCCTGGTACAGGGAGCAGGGCCTGCCCACGCCGGCCCTTCCCCCGCACAATCCGGCTTGCCGGGCTGTGCTGGCTGGAAATGCGCCACGGATTGTTTCTCCGGTTGAAGCGCTGACCTACATCCGTTACGAAGGCGCCGGCCAGGTGGAGTTGGCCTGCCAGGTGGCCGATGAGGTCAGGGAGGTGTTCTGGTACATTAACGACCGCTTCTACGCCCGCGGGGGGCCACAAACGCCCCAGTTTTTTGATCCGCAACCGGGAAAACATAAGATTTCTTGTGCGGACGACAAGGGGCGGTCCAGCCATGTCTGGATTACCACTGAGGGCCTGCCTTAGCATGTTGCTTAAATTCTCGTTGCTGATAGTCTCGTTGCTTAAATTCTTGTTGCTGATAGTCTCGTTGCTGACAGTCTCGTTGCTGATAGTCTCGTTGCTTAAATTCTTGTTGCTGACAGTCTCGTTGCGAATAGTCTCGTTGCTTAAATTCTCGTTGCTGACAGTCTCGTTGCTGAACCAGATAACGATCTAATAGCCGCCTTGCGTTTCGGAGCCGCGCTTTCGCAGTATTTTTGCGCTGTTGTTCGTAAAAACTGTCCCCCTTCCACGATGCCATTAACTGCTGAAGCTGTTCTCAAAGCCCTGAGTTTTGTCGATGATCCCGACCTGAAAAAGGACATCGTGACGCTGGGCATGGTTAAAAACCTGTCCGTTGACGGAAAACGCGTGTCGTTTACCGTGGAATTGACCACGCCGGCCTGTCCCATGAAGGAGCATATCCGAAAGGCCTGTGAAACGGCCGTGCGCCACATGGTGGACAAGGAGGCCGACATTCACATTAACATGACCGCGCGGGTCAGTTCGGTCCGGGATGGCTCGCCGGTGCTTCCGGGTGTGCGCAATATTATAGCCGTGGCGTCTGGAAAGGGCGGCGTGGGAAAGTCGACCATCGCGGTGAACCTGGCGCTGGCGCTGGCCCACAGCGGTGCCCGGGTGGGGCTCATTGACGCCGATATTTACGGACCCTCGATTCCGCTTATGCTTGGGCTGGAAGGCGCCGCTCCGAAGGTGGTTGAAGAAAATGGCAAGCCGGTTATGATTCCGGTCGAAAAATACGGCTTAAAGGTGCTCAGCATTGGGTTCATGGTGGATACCTCGCAGGCCGTGGTCTGGCGGGGACCGATGGCATCTTCGGCGCTGCGGCAGTTTGTACAGGATTGCCACTGGGGCGAGTTGGACTACCTGGTTTTGGACATGCCTCCCGGCACCGGCGACATTCACCTGACGTTGGTGCAAACCGTTCCGGTTACTGGCGTTGTCATGGTAACCACTCCTCAAGAGGTGGCGCTTGCCGATGCGCGCAAAGGGGTGGCCATGTTCCGGATGCCCAACATCAATGTGCCGATCTTAGGGGTGGTGGAAAACATGTCTTATTTCACCCCTGCTGAGCTGCCCGACAACCGCTATTATCTCTTTGGTCAGGGCGGCGGTCGCCGTTTGGCTGATGCCTTGGGCATTCCGCTTTTGGCAGAGATTCCCTTGGTGCAGTCCATTCGCGAAGGCGGCGATTCAGGCCGGCCAGCGGTGCTGAATGACGCCGAGCCGCTTTCGCTCAAGGCGTTTGAGCACATGGCCTTTGAAGTAGCCCGCCAGGTGAGTTTGCGCAATGCTAATATGGCACCCAGTCAGTCAGTGGAAGTCCGGGTGGGGTAAAGGCGAAGCCTCGAAATTGCTGCAGTCATGGCAGAATAGGCGGGAGAATCGCTAATTTTGTACTCATATGGCCGTTCTGGTAAATGAAGATCTGTACGCCCGGGTGGAATCCTCCCTGGACAGCATTCGCCCCTACCTGCGCAAGGACGGGGGAGATATTGAGTTAGTGGAGATCACCCCGGAGCTGGAAGTGCGGGTGCGTCTGGTTGGTGCCTGTGAAACCTGTCCCATGAGCTTCATGACCATGAAGGCCGGTGTGGAAGAAAATCTGCGGGCAGCCATTCCGGAAATTACCGGTATCCAGGAGGTCACGCTCTAACCTGGCATGACGAGCCACAAGCCCTTCGACCGAATTCCAAGACGCGCACTTGCATGACGAGCCAGCGGCTTTTCGACCTGATTCTGGAGCGAAGGTCCTACCTCTGCGTGGGACTGGATACTGACCCTGCGCTCATTCCCAAACATTTGTTGGGAGAGCCAGACCCCATTTTCGCCTTTAACAAGGCCATCATTGAAGCCACGCGCGACACCTGCGTGGCCTACAAGCCCAACTTGGCGTTTTACGAAAGCCAGGGTGCGGCGGGATGGGAAAGCCTGCGCAAAACCGTAGAACTTATTCGGCTAAGCGAGCATTTCATCATTGCTGACGCTAAACGAGGAGATATCGGCAATACGGCGCAGCAATATGCGCGTGCTTTTTTTGACGTCCTGGGAGTAGATGCAGTTACCATAGCGCCTTATATGGGGGCGGATTCGGTGACGCCTTTTCTGGGTCATCCCGATAAATGGGCAGTTTTGCTGGTGTTGACTTCCAATCCGGGCAGTGCCGATTTTCAAATGCTGGAGTGCGAAGGCGAACTTCTGCACGAGCGGGTATTGCGCTTGGCGCAGACCTGGCCTGGAGCGGAACGGCTGATGTACGTGATTGGGGCCACGCATCCCGAACGATTTGCCCGCGTTCGCGCATTGGTGCCCGAGGCCTTTTTTCTGGTGCCCGGAGTGGGTGCACAAGGTGGTGACTTGGGCGCGCTGAGTCGGGCGGGTATGAATAAGCAATGCGGGTTGCTGGTTAACTCGTCGCGCGGCATTCTTTACGCCTCATCCGGGACCGATTTTGCGGATGCGGCAGGCCGAGCGGCCCGGGAGCTTCAGGCACAAATGGACGTGTTGCTCCGGGAATGCCTCGGGCGTTAGCGATATCTTTAAATTTTAACGCAGATTTGCCTCTTGCGACTTGCTACTGTCCAGACTATATTGCTTGCCTGTATGAATGAGCCCTTCTAAAAATTGGGCGTAACGCAGAATGTGGGGTTTAAGTGATGCCCCACCGATAAACTGACCATGAACCTATCGATTCGGTCTTTGGTGGAATCCCGGGTTTTCGGGGTTTGCGCGTACTTGGGAGAGAAAATGGGGATAGCGGGACGCAGCGTCCGCCTGTATTTCATCTACGCCACCTTCCTGACGTTTGGCTCGCCGGTGGTCGTCTACCTGGCCGCTGCTTTCTGGCTCAACGTCCGCGCCTATGTGCGGCGGCGGGTGCTGTCCGTGTGGGACGCCTAAAAATGGTCAACCTAAGATTCCGCGACTAAACGAAAGTGGGGGCATTCGCTCCCATAACGCATAAAAAAAACGGGGATCGAAGATCCCCGTTAGTGTGCCTGGTAGTGCCCAGAACAGGAATCGAACCTGCACGGCCAAAAAGGCCACCAGCCCCTCAAGCTGGCGCGTCTACCAATTCCGCCATCTGGGCAAAAACGGCCGGCCTTAAGGCCAGCCGGAGGCAGCAAAGGACTTCTGGCTATTGCTTGACAGTGTCCAAGCCAAACTATAGTCAGGGCGGAACCACCGCTTTGAAAACCCGAAGACCAGGGTGCCCAGAACAGGAATCGAACCTGCACGACCGTGAAGTCACTAGAACCTGAATCTAGCGCGTCTACCAATTCCGCCACCTGGGCATGGTGAAGCGACTGGGATTCGAACCCAGGGCCCGCACATTAAAAGTGTGCTGCTCTACCAGCTGAGCTATCGCTTCAAACAAAACAGGAAAGAACAGTTCCGGGGGTAAAAAAAGGGCCGATAAACGGCCATTTTCTCGGAAAGCGTGGCAAAGATAAAAGAATTTTGGGCAGCGGGACAACGGTTTAAGCGGATAATTGTCCGCTGGGTCCGAAGCTTGCCGCGCGGCTTTAAGAAGCCTTATTTAACGGGCAGCACGCCATCGGCCACAAACTCGTATTCCCAGGCCGGCTCGGTAATGGCTGCGATTTCCGCTTCGGATTTGCCCTCATCTTGCGCGAAGTGGCGGAGTGTTTCGACCGAAACCTCCTTTTTGACAGCTGTTCCCTGAACGATGACGTCTTTGCCAGCAAGGTCTTTGGGTACAAAAAAGCCGTAATCCTTAAAAGTTACGCGCATGGGTTCGCCGCTTCCGCAGTCCATTTTCATCCAGCAGCCGGATACCTGGCAGGCCGCGGTGACCTTGCCTTGCACTTTGGCACTGATTTGGCCGCTGTTTTCAAGGGCGCTCACCAAGGTGCCGCAAGCAGTGGCATTGTCGGCAGAAATAACGGTGCCGTAGCCTCCGGCACTGTTCAGTACCACGTTGGAGGCTTCCTGGCTCTGCAGCGAATCTGCAGGGGCTTGCTGGCTTTCAGCATCTGCATTGGCGGTGTTGCCGCTGGAACATGCGCTCAGCGTCAGCGAAGTGGCGAGCGTAAGGCCCAGTACTGCGAGGTAATTTCGGGTGAGTTTCATGGCGGGGTCGCTCTTTGATTGCGGGAATTAGGTTGCTGCTGGGGTTAGGTTGCTGCTTGAGCTGGGTTGCTGCTTGAGCTGGGTTGCTGCTTGAGCTGGGTTGCTGCTTGAGCTGGGTTGCTGCTGGGGTTAGGTTGCTGCTGGATTTTGGTTGCCGAGCTGATTTGAGACCGGCTTTTTGGCTGACTCCAGCCTGTTTTTTATCTGCCTTTTACTGACTTTGGCATTTTAGGACCGGGCGAAGAGCAGTTTGAGGTAAAAACCGGGCTTGCGCAAGCGTTCGCGCATGTCCAGATCTTCAAACATGCAGGAAATAGTCTCTTTTAGCACCGGATTCCGACTGGCTTTGCGAACCACAAAGTTAAACAGTCGCGGGTAGGTGGCCAACCGCTGCAATTGGTAGCTCAACATCAGCTCATCGCCGAGCTGACGGTAGACGTTTTGGTCGTAAGCCTGAAGGAACGCCGCATCGCTGCGACCGGTCTCCAAGGCAGCGACGGCCTGTTTGGCCGCCCAGGACCCGGAAATCATGGCGTTGCCGATGCCTTCGCCCGTGAAAGGATCAATCAGCGAAGCGGCATCGCCCACCAGCAGGTAGCCATCGCCGGAAAGAGGCCGTTTGCGCGAGCCCAGCGGAAGGCCAAATCCCCGAAGGGGTCCTTCGGGCTCGGCATGGGCAAACCGCTTGCGGAATACCGGATGATTTTCTATGGTTTCGTGGAAGACTTTTTTCAGGTCTAGCCGGCGCTTTGCGATCACGTCACTGCGCAGGCCAAGCCCGACGTTGGCCCTTCCCCCGGGCAAGGGGAAGATCCAGAAATAGCCGGGCACCAGATCGCGCAGATAGTGCAGCTCGATGAAGTGGTCGGGATGCAAGTCTGCAACGCCGGTGTAATAACCGCGCACCGCCGCACTGTGGTGAGCGGGCTCCAGCTCTCGGCCTGCCAGGGCTTTGGCGGCGACGGAATGGGCGCCGTCAGCGGCGATCAGCAGCCGGCAAGTCAGCGAAGGGCCTTGCGAAGGATTGAGCCGAAACCCGCCATCGATGCGCTCCACTTGACGGACGGAGAGACCGGATCGAAAATCAGCGTTGCCTTGCGCGAGCGCTTCGTTTAGCAAAAAATGGTCAAAGTCCTGGCGCTTAGCAATGTATCCGGGAGCGCGCTCGCTGGCTACGCGCTGCTGGTAATCCAGGCGAAAGGGAACTTCCAACACATCGCCCGCGGGGGAAATAAACTGCACGCCCCAGCAAGGCAGGTGGCGATCATCCAGCGCGAGGCGGTCCACCAGGGCTGGATCAATTTTTTTCAAGGTATCCACAACCTTGCCGCTCAGCGCGTCACCGCAGATTTTGTCACGCGGAAACGATGCTTTGTCGAGCAATATGCAACGGTACCCCAGCTTGCCCAATACCAGCGAGGCTGTAGCCCCACCTGGGCCTGCGCCGAGGATGATAATGTCGGTATCAAACGCCATGAACAATAATGCCGAAATTAATAGAAGAGGCTGAAGGGCTCTGGACCAATACGGGCACAGACCTACACGGACCTGGCCCCATGAACCCGGGGGAAAAGCCCGGCAAAGGTAGCCAACTTGTTCCGGGCGAAGGGCGGTTTTGCTGTTAAGGGGAGCAACTTGGCTTGAGCGAATGGCGGTTTTGCTGTTAAAGGGAGCAACTTGGCTTGAGCGAGAGGCGGTTTTGCTGTTAAAGGGAGCTTTGGCGGGAATTCCCGACTTTTACCCGGTCATTTTATGAAGCGATCGCTGCAACAAAAAACCGTCTTGATTACCGGTGCCTCCTCCGGCATTGGGGCGGCGTGTGCGCATGCGTTTGCCAGCCGCGGCTGCCGGGTGGTACTGGCCGCACGAAACTTGGAAGCGCTGCAGACCCTTCAGGCCAGCCTCCCTGCGGGTATGAGCCATTGTGTGCAGGCTGACGTCAGCGTTGAGGCGGATTGCCGCCGCATGGTGGAGGAGGCGGTGGGTCAGTTTGGGTCGTTGGATGTGTTGGTCAACAACGCAGGTATTTCTATGCGCGCGCTGTTTCGCGACACCAATCCTTCGGTGTTGCGGCAACTGATGGACATCAATTTTTGGGGAACGGTTTATGCTACGCATTACGCCCTACCCCACCTGCTTAAAAACCGGGGTTGCTTGGTGGGCGTCAGTTCCATTGCCGGCTATCGGGGTTTGCCAGGACGGACAGGGTATTCGGCCTCCAAGTTTGCCATGCAGGGTTTCTTGGAATCGCTTCGCACCGAACACCTGCCGGACGGGCTGCAAGTCATGGTGATTTGCCCAGGTTTTACCGCCAGCAACATTCGCAGCAACGCGCTCAATGCAACAGGCAAAACGCAGGGCGAATCGCCGCGCAACGAAGCCGCGATGATGAGCGCTGAAGAAGTGGCCGAGCACCTGGTCAAGGGTGTGGAAAACCATGCCCGAACGATCATTCTCACCACACAGGGCAAAATGACCGTGTTTCTAAACAAATGGTTTCCTGCCCTGATGGACAGACTCGTTTACAACCACCTGGCCAAAGAGGCCGACAGTCCATTCTCAAAAAAGTAACGAGGCCAAAAAGCACCATGGCAGCAAGCACGGAAAACCCACTGACGTTAATGGCAGCCCAGAACTTGGCGCTTCGCCGGGCTGCCGTAGAGGCAACCTGGGACGATCGTACCCTTTTGGCCAACCCCGAAAACAGGCAGGCTGTGACAGATACGCTAGCCGACCTGGACGCTGGCCGACTTCGCGTAGCCGAGCCAGTTGATCAACCGGATGGCTCCGGGGATGTAAATCAAAATTGGTTGGTCCACGATTGGATTAAAAAAGCGGTCATCCTGTATTTTCCCTTGTGCGAGATGCAGACGCTGGAAGTGGGACCTATGGAGTTCCACGATAAGATTCCCCTGAAAAAAGGTTATGCTGCGTTGGGCGTTCGCGTCGTTCCGCACGCCATTGCTCGATACGGTGCGTTTTTGGGCAACGGCGTGGTCATGATGCCTTCTTACGTCAATATTGGAGCTTACGTGGATGAAGGGACCATGGTGGATACCTGGGCAACGGTGGGAACTTGCGCGCAAATTGGAAAGAGGGTGCACCTTAGCGGGGGGACGGGCATTGGGGGTGTCCTGGAACCCGTGCAAGCTGCCCCGGTCATCATTGAAGACGACTGCTTTATCGGCTCCCGCTGCATCGTGGTGGAAGGGGTTCGGGTAGGTCGGGAGGCGGTGCTCGGCGCTGGCGTAATCCTGACCCAAAGCACCAAAATCATTGACGTAAGCGGGCCGGAACCAGTGGAATACCGCGGTGTGGTGCCACCGCGTTCGGTGGTGATCCCCGGCACCCTTCCCCGGACATTTCCCGCAGGCACCTACGGGGTACCCTGTGCGTTGATTATTGGACAGCGCAAGCCTTCGACCGATAAAAAAGTGTCGCTAAATGAGGTTTTGCGCACCCACGCTCTGGCTGTTTAAGGCTTGCCGGCCTAAGGGATAGGCTTTCGCCGTTATGGATAGAACTGGCCTGGCTGAGAACCCGAAAGCAGGCGCTTTCCGTATCTTTGCCGACCGGAACCGCGCGCGACCGCTTTGCAGCAGCAGTCCGGGATTCTACAACGGATGACCACCAGCGCACTCAACCGCATCGGATCAGGCGAAACTGAATGGTTTCGCCGGATAGGTCAGGCGGCCGATGCCTTGGGCTATCCCTGTTTTGCCGTTGGGGGAATTGTTCGCAACAGTTTGCTGGGCCTGCCCTCCAAAGACCTGGATTTTGTCTGTGAAGGCAGCGGTATTCACTTGGCAGAGGCCGTGGCAGCTAAGCTGGGTCCGAAAGTGAAGGTACAAGTGTTTAAAAACTTCGGCACGGCTCAAATACGTTACGGCGAGTGGGACCTGGAGTTTGTCGGCGCGCGCCGGGAAAGCTATCGGCGGGATTCGCGCAAACCCATTGTGGAAGACGGCAGCATTGCAGATGATCAGTTGCGCCGCGACTTCACGATCAACGCCATGGCCATACGCGTCAATGCCAAAGGGTTTGGCGAATTAATTGACCCCTTTGACGGGCAGGCCGATTTGGAGAGGAAGTGCATTCGCACACCGCTTGAACCGGACCAGACCTTTGGCGATGATCCTTTGCGGATGATGCGCGCCATACGCTTTGCCGCCCAGCTTCATTTTGAAATTCACCCCGAGACGCTGTCCTCCATTGCGCGGCAGAAAGCTCGGATTTCCATAATCTCACAAGAACGCACCACCGAAGAGCTCAACAAAATCATCCTGACGCGCAAGCCGTCGGAAGGATTTCTGCTGCTTTTCAACACAGGACTATTAGACCTGGTGTTTCCGGAGTTGACCACCCTGCACGGCGTTGAAATCCGCGAAGGAAAAGCGCACAAGGACAACTTCTACCACACGCTGCAAGTTTTGGACAACCTGTCGCAGACTTCTGACCATCTCTGGTTGCGCTGGAGCGCCCTTTTGCACGACATTGCCAAACCGCCCACCAAACGCTTTAACCGCGAGATCGGATGGACCTTTCATGGGCATGAGGTACTCGGTGCCAAAATGGTTCCAAAAATCTTTCGCCAACTCAAATTGCCGCTTGGCGATCCGATGCGGTTGGTGGAGAAACTGGTCCTGCTGCATTTGCGCCCCATCAGTCTTACGCGCGAGAACGTAACCGATTCCGCCATCAGGCGTTTATTGTTTGAAGCCGGAGATGACATCGACTTGCTGATGCTGCTCTGCGAGGCCGACATTACGTCAAAGAACAAGCGAAAAGTGATCCGCTACCTGGACAACTTCAACATGGTTCGCCAGAAGTTGCAGGAAGTGGAAGCGTACGATCGCGTCCGCAATTGGCAACCGCCTGTATCCGGCGAAGACATCATGGAGATCTTTGGCCTCCAGCCCAGCAAAGAGGTTGGCGAAATCAAAAATGCCATCCGGGAAGCCATTTTAGATGGGGTCATCCATAATGACGAAACAGAGGCTCGTCGCTTTATGTTGGAGATGGGCGCACGAATGGGCCTGACGCCTGTTGATGGCAACCTTAGCAGCGAAGCAACGGACAGGTGACCTTAGCGCTGGATTAGGGATCGGTAAAAGCAATGTGCAACAGCCACAACGCATCCCCGCGCCGCTTCCAACCCCAAAGTACACCGTCTTGTAGGTACACTGGTTGATCTTCCAGCGAGGGAGGCAAGGGCAAAGCCATCAGCCCTGTTCCGTCTGGAGCAAATCCCAGCAAACGATCCGGTAAACTGTCCCTGCGTTCGATCAGCCACAAGCGACCCTCCCGATCCCATGCTTCACCTACGATGACCCATGCGATTCTGCGCTCCGCGATGCGGTCCATGGTAGACACCAGTCCATTACTCCCCGCTGTTGTCGTATCCGGAAAATGGAGCGGAATGCCGGAAGGATAAATCAGGGCCGTTGGATGAAGGCGGTATCCCGCAACCCATCGTTCGGCGCTCCCCACCAGAAAGGGCTCTGCAAAGCGCGTGCCTTTGTTGTCGGCTTGCAAGGCGACTGGAATAAAGAGTGGTAGCATTCGCTCTACAACCACCCTGCGATCGCCATCAAACCGATAAAAGCCAATGTTTGGGCGATGCGGGATACCCTTTCGGAAGTCGTGCAGAGAAACCAGCCCGGAGTCTGGTCCGAGCGGCAACAGGGATTGCCCTCCAAACTGCATACCTGCCGGAAGATCTGCTTCGTGGCAAAGACCCTGGGCAACAGTGCGCCAGCCGCTATCCAATTGCAGCAAAAATCCCTGGGGCTGAAGGGTGGTAACCCATTGACCAGAAGTATCCTGAACCAGCTTGGGATAGCGGCGAGTAAAGGCCAGCAGCAGGGTATCGCCCCACGCTGCAGCCCGAAAGGTTTCGGCATGCAACAGACTGCGCGCTTGAAAAGAATCCGAATCCAACCATCCCAGCATAGATTGACCTGTTGTATCCGGCCAGTTAAACCGTCGGTAGAACGCCTCGTAAGGAATGTCCAGGTCAAGGTCGCGCAACACGCCCCCAGTTTTGGGGTCAACCTGCCGCAAGCGGCGGTATTGAGGGTCCAAGGCAAGTACGCCGTGCTTCGGGTGAACAGAAAACGTGGTGAGTAAACTGTAGGGCCCCTGGCGCTCGTCCAGTTGCACGGAATCCATGGTGCCCCAACGAAGTTGACCTGCGCCCGGAGGGCTGGCTGTTGGCCCTGTTGGCTTAGGGAAAGGATACAGTTGCATCTGCCCCAAAACTTGCAGGGAATCCCAAGCCATCGGGTCAGCAAGCAAAAACCCCAGCGGGTGCTCACCCGGGAACTGCCGCTCTACCCAGTAGTTCAACTCAGCAGGACGCAAGCCGCCAAGCAGGGTGGCTGTTGGCTGACCTCTTGCCTGTTTTAACATCCGCCCTAGTTTAGGCAGTGAGCAATTGCCCAATACTGGTGCGTCAACCACCAAAACCCAGGCAGTATCCGCAGAAGACCAGTCCAGCGTATTTAGCCAGGCCTGAAGGGTCAGCGGAGGCTGGGGCTGGGCGTGCTGCGGGTAGGGCATCCCTCCATTACCAGCTGCAATTGCACAATAGGCAAAGGAGCAGGCCAGCAGGCACGCTGCTAACACAGGAATTCTGGCAATGCAGCAAACCAGACCCAGACGGACCAGACGGAGCCGCCCGAAGGCGGCTCCTTTTCCTGTCCCGAACATAAACGCAAACTGTAGGGTGGTGGGCCACAGGAAAACAGGCTGCGTCCTGCAACCCTTGCCCAACCTTAAAGCACTGACCATTACTCCGCAATGGGTTTAGCACCAGCTACCCGAATGCCTACCCCGGCACGGCTGCGATGCACACTGTAATCACTGGCTGAAAAGTTTCGCATCGGAGAATCGAGCGGGGCATCCGGAACGCTAAAGACCGATCGATCATCAACGCCGGGCTGGAAAATCACTATGCAAATCTGTTCGCAGGGTCGGCACCAGATGACAAAAGCTCCGGGAATGAGAATATTTGAAAACTCCAGGCAACCCTGAATGGTGAGGTGCCGGGCAAGAGCCGGCACATGCGAGGCAGATTCTACAACAGGTTCCAAAACAGGTTGCGGCACTATTGCTGCTTGTGCTTCCAACGCAACTTCCCCGCTGCTTGCCGCAAGCGGTCGCTCGGTTGCATAAGAGAAAAAACCTATAGTATGTTGGCTAATGTACTGCCCGGCCATTGGCGCAGCAGCAACGGAACCTGGAACCAGGCCGAGCATTAGCAAAACAAAAAACATCGAAAAGACGCCGGCAGCCGAAGCAGCCAACGAAAAGTTATTGGTCATCATGGTACAAGAATTTTAAAGTAATCAAGTGGAGGCAAATATGCCGTTGCTTTGCGGGGAAGAGTAGGAAAACTTCGCCTAGAATTGAACCAGCCAAACGCCGCTTCCCCGTCTTGGGTTTTGACCGTAGAAGGCCCGACAGCAGTGGGGAAAACGGCCTTTGCTATTGCGCTCGCCCAGGCCTATAAGACGGTTGTACTTTCTGCGGATGCCCGGCAATGCTATCGCGAAATGCGCATCGGCGTGGCGCGTCCTTCGCCAGAAGAATTGGCCCTGGTGCCGCATTATTTCGTCGCCGATCGGTCGCTGCACGAGCCGCTCAGTGCGGGTTCGTTTGAGCGGGAGGCGTTGGCGCTGCTGGCCGAACTGCACCTCGATCATCGCGTGGTTGTGGTGGCCGGAGGCTCCGGGCTTTATGTGCAATCGCTGCTCGAAGGACTGGACCGATTTCCCCCGGTACCGGAAAATGTGCGCAGCGAAACTCGGACTTTGTTGGAACGAGGCGGCCTGGAAGCTTTGCAGGGGGCCTTGAAAAAGGAAGATCCTGCCTATGCTGCTGAGGTGGACCTGCAAAATCCACATCGCCTACTGCGCGCGTTGGAAGTTTGCCGGGCAGCGGGACGGCCCTATTCGTCTTTTCGGCTTCAACGCCTTGCGGCCAGGCCTTTTCAGACGCTGCGGCTCGTTTTGCACCGCGATCGGGAGGAATTGTACCAGCGCATTGAAAGGCGGGTGGATCAAATGATGGCAGCAGGATTGGAAGCCGAAGCCAGGGCGTTGTATGCCCTGCGTCGGTTGAGTCCGCTGGACACGGTGGGCTATCGGGAGCTTTTCCGGTATTTCGAAGGGGAGTTCAGCCTGGAGCAGGCGGTTGGCGAGATCAAAAAGAATACGCGCCGTTACGCCAAACGCCAGGAGACCTGGTTGCGGGGGCAGACGGACCTGATCCCTTTTGATCCTGATGATCCCCCTGCGGCGATAGCGTATCTTCGCGGCCGGTCGGACTTTGCATCGGTGCTGTAGAACGTCCAAATTGGCGCGACGCACGTAGAACGACTAGAACGGCACGCTCCACCTTTCCACCCATAGCCTGAATTTCAAGCTGCCCTCCCCCACCCCTTGAAAGCTCTTCGCGCATACGCCAGTCTGGAGCGCCACATCCTCGCGTTTACGGTGGCGGAGTTTTTTCTTCACCTGACCAATGCTGCTTTTTTTCTTGTATTCAATATTTATTTAAGTAAATCGGGTTTTTCCGATGAGCGCATTGCCGGGTATTTGTCCTGGCGCTACCTGACTGTCATGATTCTGGCTTATCCCGTTGGGCGTTACGTGCGGCACCGCCCCATTAAACCTTTTTTGTACACCAGTGCAGTGGCCTTCCCGCTGGTTTCGCTGGGGTTGGTGCTTGCCGTGAAAGCAGGTGCCCAGGTCTGGCTTTACCCGTTGTACGTGGTTTGGGGCGCGTCGTTCTTCGCCGTGCAGTCGGTGTCGGTGCCCTATATTTTGCGCAATTGCCGCGAGGAGTTTCACTCGGAAGCGCTGGCGCTGAATTTTACCGCCTGGAGCCTTGCGGTGGTCGTTGCCGGTGGTTTGAACTTTGCGCTGAGCCGAATCAATCCAGTTTTCTTTACCGAAGCGGTGTTGTTGCAAGGCTTTGCATTGGTGGGACTGGTTTCTATTTATTTTGTTTTCCAAGTTAAAGAAGACCGCTACGATCCCCACCACAAGACCATGCTCGGCGGCGATTGGAAACTGATTGGCCAGGCCCTCCTGCCTACCGTGGTGATTGCCGTGGGCGCAGGCTTGACCATCCAGTTCATGAACCTGTTCTTTTACTCCTCCTTTGGGGTGGATTACGATGTGTTCTCGCTGATGGGTGCATTGACAGCCATCTTAGCCAGCATCGCCGTGTTGCTGGTGCCGCGAATCAAATCGCGCTACGGCTTCCGGAAGGCCGTACCGGCAACGCAAGGTCTCGCTGTGCTGGCACTTATTGGGCTGGCCTGCACCGAATATTTTCGCACGGTTCCCGGGGTGTTAGGAGTGGCTATTGCGTTGTACGTGATTCGGCAGCCGCTCATGAACATGGCCAACCCCATGACTTCTGAATTAGTGATGTCTTATGTGGGCACCAAAAATCGGGAAATGACGGCTGCGCTCAATGGTGCGGTTTGGTCGGGAAGCTGGTTTCTGAGCAGCACAGTTTTTGCCACCTTGCGAAAACACGATATGGAGTATGCACAAATATTTTTTATAACTGCAATTCTGTACACCATAGGTATTTATATGTTTTACCGCTTAATTGTGGCTTACGAAACCCGAGATGGCCATGCATAAAATTGGCTTGTTATCGGACACACACGGCTGGCTAGACCCCCGGATTCCGGAGCTCTTTAGCGGGGTGGACGAAATCTGGCACGCCGGAGACATCGGCGATGTGCAAGTCATGGAGCCTCTCGAAGCCATCAAGCCCGTGGTTGCGGTTTACGGAAACATAGATTCCCCTACCCTTCGGCAGCGCTACCCCGAGCAGGTGTGGGTAGAGCGCGAAGGGGTCCGGATCTGGATGCTGCACATCGGCGGGTATCCAGGCCGCTATGCGCCTGCCGTACTCGCCAAGCTCAGAAGCAGCGATCCCCCCCCCGCCCTGTTCATTTGCGGCCACAGCCACATTGCCAAAGTGCAGCGGGACGAGCGATTCGGTGGCATGTTGACTATGAATCCCGGTGCGGCCGGACGGCATGGCCAGCACCGTATGCGC
>Ga0163148_10000837_pt1 | contig 41595 bp, 27 predicted proteins | sample OliLakLV19MP7P2_FD_148606 | JGI IMG/M metagenome (GOLD analysis project Ga0163148, IMG submission 148606) | Freshwater microbial mat bacterial communities from Lake Vanda, McMurdo Dry Valleys, Antarctica- Oligotrophic Lake LV.19.MP7.P2 | ecosystem: Environmental > Aquatic > Freshwater > Lake >... | reverse complement strand
TTCTTTCCTGCTTGTGGCTGACATTTCGTGTTATGCTTTGCAGTCTTAACACCCTCTGTCAGCAAGCTGACATCTCCCTTAATAGGGAGAAATTAAGTAAGTTGTTGTTCATTACTTCTTTCCTGCTTGTGGCTGACATTTCGTGTTATGCTTTGCAGTCTTAACACCCTCTGTCAGCAAGCTGACATCTCCCTTGATAGGGAGAAATTAAGTAAGTTGTTCATTCATTACTTCTTTGGCACTTCAATTGTTTTAATAATATTTGTGAATGAATTACATTTTTCTTGGTTAATAATCGCCAGTAATTTTGTTTTTGCTTTTGAATATTAGTCAAATGGTTAATTCTATTCACATCAAATTAGTGTTGTAATTCTTAGGAAGAAGAAAGTGGCAGATTTTGTCTTATTAGACCAAATAAAAAGTTTTACGGAAAAATTATCGAGAGTGCAGAAGATAGTTATTGCTTCTGTGTTGTCTATAGTTGCAATAGCCATTATAGCACTTGTTTTCACTCAATCTGAAAAGAAGAAAGAAATCCTATTTGCAAATTTGGACAATGCCGATGCTGCTAAAATAGTCGAAAAGCTTAAAGAAAAGAGTATTTCTTATGAGTTGAAAGACAATGGCAATACTATATTGGTTGATAAAGAAGTAGTATATGACACTCGTTTGCAAATGGTTAGCCAAGGGCTTCCAGAGAAAACGGAAGTTGGCTATGAGTTATTCGATAAAACTAATCTTGGTATGTCGGAATTTGTTCAGAAATTGAATTACCGCCGAGCATTAGAAGGTGAGCTTTCTCGCACAATCAATGCTTTCGACGAAGTTAAAAAAGCTAGGGTTCACTTAGTTATTCCTGAAAAAGCACTATTTGCAAAAGACCAAAAGAAACCTACTGGTACTGTATCGCTTCATTTCAAAAATGGTAAAACTTTAAATAAACAATCTGTTGATGGTATTCAGCATTTAGTTTCAGGTAGTGTCGAAGGTATGGCAACAGCCGATGTTACTGTAATGGATAATAAAGGTAAAGTACTATCCGATGCCCCACTAGATGAAAATTCTGTTGCAGGGCTAACAGATGCTCAACATGAACAACAACGTAAAGTAGAGCAGCATTTATCTACCAAAGTACAATCGTTATTAGATGGTGTTTTGGGTCAGGGTAATGCCCAAGTGCGAGTGAATACTGAATTGGACTTCAATAGAATAGAGCAAAATAGAACTGATTTCGATCCCGAAAAACAAGTTGTACGAAGTGAACAAAACATAAATGAAACTAGTCAAACGGCTGATTCTCTTAGTTATCCATATTCAAATATGGCTAAGGACCAAAAGAATAACATTGCTAATTATGAAATATCGAAATTAGAAGAACACGTAGTGAAATCCGTTGGCGACATTAAAAGATTGTCAGTTTCAGTATTAATTAATGGTACAACAAAAGTAGTTGACAAAGACGGAGTTAAAACTCTTCAATATATTCCTCGCTCAAATGAAGAAATTAAGAAATTTGAAGAGATTGTAAAAAATGCAATTGGCTTCAATGTGGAACGAAAAGATCAAATTTCAATTCAAAACGTACCATTCGATGACCCTTCTCAACAAGAGATGATTGACGAATTCCAAAAGAAACCTTGGCATTTGCAACCAGAAAATCAGAAATTACTATTCTTGCTTGCAGCAATTATCTTTACAATAATGTTACTATTTATGATGTTACAATCTAAATATGTCAAAGACAGAATACGTATAGCTTTTGCCTTGCCAGAGCATATCATAGTGGAAGATGAACTAGAAGAAGAAGAAGAGCAAGAAGAACTGGAAGAAATTGTATTCGATGAGGACGAGCTATTGCTTCTGCCTGCCGATTTGCCAGAGCAATTGCTATTGGAAGGCGATAGAGAAGACAGAGAGCTACAAGAAGCAGCCGAGTTAGAAGGTGGCGGGCTTTTTGATAGAGATTCTTTAGCTATGACAGCACGTGCCGATTTGAACGATGGAGTGGAAATCACAGAGGAATCGCTAATGAAGCTGGAAATCAAAAACAAAGTAGAAAAATTTGTTGATGAGAATCCAGGTGAAGCTGTTAAAATTCTAAGAATGTTTATTCAGCAGGATTTGGATCCTAAGAATTTAAAATTCTAATATCCAACAGAAATAGTATAATAAAGAAATTAAAATAATTAGAGTTTAAAAAATGGGTAAAAAGGCCACAAGCGTAGAACAGTTAAACGGCAAGCAGAAAGCAGCAGTGCTTTTGATGTCGCTTGATGTGGACGTTGCTGCAAAAGTATTTAAAGAGCTGGACATGAAAGAAGTCGAGCTTATTGCAGTGGAAATTACTAATCTTAGGGATTTAAGTCCAAATATTATAGAAGACGTAATTGAAGAATTTTATCAATTAATGTCTGCCTCTTCCTATATGGTGGAAGGTGGTTTGGAATATGCTCAAACTCTCTTAGAGAAAACTTATGGTAAAGAAAGAGCTAAAGAGATAATTGAAAAAATTAGAATCTTGACAACTGTGCGTGGTTTCAGTATTTTGAAAAAAGCTGATCCTGCCCAATTGGCTTCTTTCCTTGGAAAAGAGCATCCACAAACAATCGCCTTAATACTTTCGCATTTGCCTCCAGATCAATCTGCCGAGGTATTGGCAGAATTGAAAGAAGATATGCGAGCTGAAACAGTAATGCGTATTGCTACTATTGGGAAAGTTTCTCCGCAATTGGTGAACACTGTTGAACACGTAGTGGATCAAATTGCAGAATCAACTTTATCACAAAACTTAGCAACTCAGGGTGGTGCTCAACTTGTGGCGAACATCTTGAATAAGAGTAATAACGCAAGTGCTAAAGCTATGCTTGAAAATATTGAAGAACTAGATTTCAATCTTGCAATGGAAATCAAACGATTGATGTTCTTATTCGAAGATATTGTAATGATTGATGATAAAGGTATTCAAAGAATCTTGCGTGATGTGGACAAACGTGATTTGGCTATGGCACTTAAAGTTTCTGACGAAAAAATACAGAATAAAATCTTTAAGAATATGTCGGAACGTGCGGCAGTAGTTGTGAAAGAAGAATTGGACTTTATGGGTTCTGTGAAGCTGAAAGAAGTGGAAGCTGCACAAATGCGTATTGTAGATATCATTAAGCAATTGGAAGATACAGACGAAATCCAAGTCGGTGGACGTGGAAAAGAAGACGTATTCGTTTAATCAAATAAATTATTTTTGTTTTGACACCAAGGGTTGTAGTTCATTCTACAGCCCTTTTTTTATGATTTTAAAATTCTGCAAAATTAGATTTAATACTTTTCGTTTATACCTAAGGTTCACAATTTCTTGAACATAATTCTTATATTTGTACTTTAAAAATAAACGGAAATCAATCAAATGCCATCTTATATCCTTTCGGCTTCTCGTACACCCATAGGTGCTTTTATGGGTGCTTTTTCAACTATGACTGCTCCTCAATTGGGTGCTGTTGCTATTAAATCTGCTGTTGAAAAAGCAGGTGTGAATGCTGATGCTATCAATGAAGTAATTTTCGGAAACGTGCTTACTGGTGGAGTGGGTCAAGCTCCTGCACGACAAGCTTCCATCTTTGCTGGTTTGCCAAAATCTGTGCAATGTATGACAATCAATAAAGTTTGTGGTTCTGGATTGAAAGCTGTTCAATTAGCTGATCAAGTAATCAAAGCTGGCGATGCCGATTTGATTATTGCTGGAGGTCAAGAGTCTATGACAAACGCTCCATTCATTCTTCAGAATGCTCGCTTTGGATATAAAATGGGCAACCAAAATTTAATTGACTCTATGATTGCAGATGGACTTTGGGATGTATATAGCAATATCCACATGGGAAATGCTGGTGAGCTTTGTGCTTCAACTGAAAAGTTTAGCCGTGAAGAACAAGATGCTTTTGCTATTGAATCATACAAACGTGCAATTGCTGCTCAAGAAAACGGTTGGTTTAAAGATGAAATCGCACCTGTAACGATTGAAAGTAGAGCTGGAGCAGTTACAACTGATACCGATGAAGATCCATCGAAAGTGAGATTCGACAAAGTATCTCAATTGAAACCAGTTTTCCAAAAAGATGGAACTATTACAGCTGCCAACGCCAGTAACATCAATGATGGTGCGGCGGCTTTGGTGATTGCTTCAGAAAAATATGTACAAGAAAACAATGCTAAACCAATTGCAAAAATTATAGCTCACGTATCGCATGCGCAAGAGCCAGAATGGTTCACAACCGCACCTACTACTGCTATTCAAAAAGTATTGGCAAAAGCTGGTTTGACGGTGGCTGATATTGATTTATTTGAAATCAATGAGGCTTTCGCTGTAGTGCCTATGCACTCTATTCGCGAGCTTAAGTTAGACCCAGCTAAAGTAAATGTTTGCGGTGGTGCAATTGCCTTAGGACACCCAATTGGAGCAAGTGGAGCTAGACTTTTAACTACTCTTTTACACTCACTGAAACGTACTGGTGGCAAACGTGGAATAGTTAGCTTATGTATTGGCGGTGGCGAAGCAAATGCATTGCTAGTTGAATTAGTTTAAATACAAAAAAAACGATACATTGAATACTATAACAACGATTGAATCAAGATAAAACTAAAAGGACTAAGTCCTGTAAAATACAGAACTCAGTCCTTATAGCTAATTTTTAATTAATTGTCCAACTTTTTGTGAGCCCATAGCTCGGACGTGTCCACTTCTAGTAGTTCTTTGGTTGTAAATTTACGATTTTCTTGACAGAAGTAAAAGAAAGACAACACTTTCTAAATATTTAAAAAATATATGCACTGTTGAATATTACTTAAATTAAAAACAAGACTTTGTCCAGCATAAGTATTATCAAATAATATATTTAATATTTTCCCAGTTTGGTCAATTAATTTATTTTTTCGTGTTTCTTATTTCTGTAAATTTACTATATAATTTCAATTTCATATACGTCAAAAGACGTATATTTGATTAATTTTTATTCGTAATTCAAAATTTGCAAAAAAAAAGTCCCTACTATTTAAAGTAAGGACTTAATTTAATCTTCTTTTATATATTTATTTCCAGTCAACCAACATAGAAAAACGCATTGTGTTTGAAAGCGGACTATTGGCATCTACTGAATTGATAAAGCTAAAGTCCAAATTGAACATATCATAGCGAATACCTGCTCCAAAATTCCAATAGCGACGTCCACCCAAGCCTCGTGGCTCAGTGAAATAACCAGCTCTAAGGGCAATAATTTGTTCGTACCAATATTCTGCACCCAAAGAGAACTCAACTCCTGGATTTTCCCAAGCAGTTACGAATGAACGTGGAATTGTATGCGAACCCAAACTATCTCTACGAACTAATAATTTTGCAACATCTACTGCAAATTTCAAATCGTTAAATTCATCTTTTGTAACAGTGTATGCGGCACCCATTCTCAATTTTGTGGGCAATGGATCTGCTTCTCTAATATAAGTCATCTTAGGACCTACGTTTTGCAAGTTCACACCCAACGACAAATTATCTTCCATATCCAAACCAAGCACTTTCAAATCAGATGGTTTCCAAAGGACACCCAAATCGAACCCAACAGAAACACCAGTACCTGAGCCACCAGAGCTTTGAGCAGTAGGGATTAAGTTAGAGCGAATATATCTTAATGAAACCCCAACTCCCAAATCGGGAGCGACAATAGTACCATAAGAAAGCCCGGCAGTAAATTCATTCGAAGTGAATTTTCCAAGCGGTTGTCCATTTTCGGCAGTACGAGTAAATTCACCCAAGTTCATTAGTACAAAATTGAATGCAAGAGTACCATCTATCTCAGGTATATATTGGCCAATAGCCATATAGCTATAGAACAAATCTGCATTGAATTGCGGTAGCCAAGGCGACACAGAAAGAGATACTTCTCTGAAAGGAACATCTTTAGTTTTGTCGTCCATATTGATTCCAGATTTGAAGTAATCTAAAAAACCCAAACCGCCTGGATTCCAAAATATTGCATTGATATTGTCTGCTATAGCCACACCAGTTTCACCCATACCGCTAGCTCGTGCATCGGGCGAAATAGTAAGAAATGGAACAGAAGAGCCACCCGCTTGTCCATAAGCAGCAATGCCGCTTAAACTGAATATTGCTGCCACTAAGGCAAGAACTTTATTCTTTATCATTAAAATTAATCCTTTATTTGATTTTCGTTCATTCAAAAAACATACCACGTTTACTTAATCACAGTAGAAATTCCATATCCATTTGCTGTTTTGCCAGATTTGGATTTCAAAAGTATTGAATATGGATAAACACCCGAAGTAACTTTATTATAACTATTATCGGTGCAATCCCACGTAATTTCTAAGCTAAATGAATTTGTAATGTCTTTATTAATGCTTTTCACAACCCTCCCCACAGAATTTAATATATTTAGTTCCACACTGAAAGGTGGTTCTAAATTATGATTAAATTTAATAATTGTGTTTGTTTCCGCTGGGTTTGGAAAATTAGTGATATTAGAAATTTCAATTCCAGAAGTGTCGGGCTTCACAATGAAGCAAATTTCTGCAGTATTGAATTTATTGAATACGTTCCACACACGCACTCTAGCTCTATGCTCTCCTGCTGTTAGCGAAGGCAAAGCTTTTATAATACTTCCACTTTTACTGTCGGTAAGCGAAGGATAGAAATAATCTGTCAAATCAATAGATTGGGGATTGTCGTCAATCCAAACTTCAAGTTTATGCCCAATACCAATACCAGTAGAATTGATTCCATACTCATCGCTCACATCAGCTATTAGCAATGGATTTTGGCGAACTGTGCCACAATCTTTGAAATCTTTAGCTTCCATATATAATTTAATATTTGGCTTAGAGTCTGTAGATTGCACAGAATTAACTCCATCTACTTTCAGCGATGTTGTAAGTCCTTTGCCATATCGGTTATCGTCTGATGCTGCAAAACTAAAAATAGTAGCGTTTGTATCGCTATAGCTAATATCTTTGGGAATATAAAATTCAGCTTTGAAAGAGCCATTCTTCACTTCAAATGAAGAATTAGTCAATGCACCACCAAGTTTATTAAATTCGTATTTCTTACCGTCTTCATCATAAACTTTAATGTGGCTTTCTCCATCGTAAAGTGCAAGTGTAACACTGCCATTGAAGTCAGTGATAGTGTTTTTACTATTTCCATTATTTGCAACTCGTCCAGTTAGAGTAACTTTATCCAAGCCCTTCAATAATATAGTACCAGCAGTAGTGCTTTTCCCATTGATTGTGTCTATAACCACAGCGAAGTTAGGGAAATTAGGACGCATAGTTGGGTCGCCAAGGAAGAAATATTTTTCATCATTGGGTCCATTGAAAGAAGCTTTCAATTTGGTCATAATATCGCCAAAGCGTTGGTACTGCCCTGTAATTGTGTCTTGCTCAAACATTAATGCAGTGAATGCATTGTTTATCATAGAGTTCGCACCAGCATATACAACTCTTGTGGCAGCAAAAACACAAATAGCACCACCAAATCTACTTAAGTATAAATCTTCAGATCCAGAACTGCTTTCGCCAATATCGAATCGAGCAAAATCGCAAGTGGCAGCAGATAGTATAAATAATTTATCTTTGTTTACCATTTCTGGTATTGTGCCAGCACTAGTAAAAATACCTTCGTGAGCCCAAACAGTTGGATTGCCATGTCCAATCCAATAAAGCACGGAAGTACCTTGATTATTGATAGTAGAAACTAAATCCAAATTTACAGTCGGTTTTTTTCTTCCAGCAGTCAGCACTTCAGTTACGTATTCAGGCAAGTAAATTTTCTTTTGAATAAAAGATTTACCAATATAATTTTCTGATAAATCTTCAGCGTGTCCAGTGTGCAAATCGCCTTCATTATATTGGCTGTTTGTTTTAAGTCCATCGTCTGCTACAAGAGTTACGCGAGTTCTCCATTTGTCTTTGCTTTCACCATTTTCATAATTACGAAGTTTCTCTATTATTCGCTCTCCTTCCTGATTGCTATTAATAGTAACTCTGCCCAATGAAATATCTACAACGTTGTCGCTACCAATCACTCTGGCAAAATAATCATCGATACAAGAAGAGCTAATTTCATCGAAGCGAGTTCTATCGTCTAAACTCTCAAATGGCGGCACCATATTTTTAACAGCACTTTGTATATTTCTATAATCGAAATGTCCATCGCCCCAAAGTATTAAATAATTTGGAGTTTTATTATTGAGTGCTGGGTTTAGCAAAGTATAAGCTACATAATCTCTAATTGAAGAAACTTCTGGCATTCCAGAAGAAAACTCAGTATAAATTTGTTCGGTAGTAACAATCTTTACTTTCAGTTCGGAATTGCTTTCACGGTATAATTTATATTTTTCAGCAGATGGAATTAACGATTTATCAGTAACCAAAAGCACATCAAATCCGTCACCACTTGTACGCAAAGCACCAAAATCCGCTTTGAATAGTGTTGGCGATTTAACATCTGAGCTAATAAAGAATTGCTTTTGAGCTTTAGCAACTGAATTGACTACAAATTTAACTTCGCTAGCATTATTACTATTATTTTTTAATAGCACAGGCGAAGTAGGATTTGACACATCGAAAGCATATCGAGTGCTACCGAAGCCAGTCATATTATATTCAGTTAGTCCATTTAAAGTTGAATCTGCAAAAAATGAAATTGAGCCATTTATAGCAGAAAATGGTCGGTTCCAATGCCACTCAATAAAATCTAAAAATCCAGTAGCCGAAATATTAGAGCTTTTATAATCAATTCTTATATTGCTTTCAAAATTGCTTGAATTTGCAAAAGGTATTTTCGCAAATATTTCGCCTCTTTCCCCAGCACCATAATCGCCAGTAGTGCCACTAGTTAAAGTGCCACCTACTTTTACTTCATTGTCATAGAAATCAAAATTCCCAATCGCAGTTTTACTTCTGTGAGTTGCAGAAATTCTATAAGTCACAGTATCTTTACTTGCCAATCCATCTAAGGATTGCTTAATTTGATTGGAGAAATAAGATCTACCTAAGAACTGTCTGCCAGAGCCAGCAGTATAAGGATTGACAAATTCTTCTTCTTGAAAAACTCTATTAATGTATTGAGCGGGTTTATTTACAATTACGCCTGTTTGAGTTTCAGATTCCACCAATCTCTTTCCAGCTTTTGAGCCACCCCAAGCAAGCATATAATAGTTGCTTTTGCTATAATGGTTTATAAAGTGTCTGTATGACTTATTATATCCATCGAATGGGCCAGTAGAATACTCAAAACCACTTGGGCCAGTTGCATAAAAAACAATTGATACTAAACTGCCATCAGAATTGGTATTTACTAAAATTGGGACATCATTTAAGAAATTTTTGCTCGCCATTGCTGGTGAGTCATCCATATCTTTTCCTTTGTTGCCATAAATTTTTAATGAGGGAATATCTTCTTTTTTCAGAGAAAACCCAAATTTAGATAAATCGGCGGCAGTAATTTTATAAACTCCCTCGCTGGGGATTTCTATTTTTGCCCATTGATTATCATAAACATCTGCTTGCAATGAATTAGATTTGTCAAATTTAGAATAAATGAAATTAGCAGCTGTTTTGTTAGCTAAATCTTTCTCCATTATATTCAAGGTATATTCTAATTGATTTGAATTAATGCCTCGATTGTTCCATTCGGGAATGTTATTCAGAGTAGGAATAGAATTAGCGTTATCTCCGCTTGCAGCAATCGACTCATCGAAAAAATAATTTTTATCTTTGAAATCTATATTAACGATAATTTCTTCTGGAATTTCGATTTGTTGAGTATTCTTATTGAAATATGCTACAGTTACATTTATTTCAGCAATAAATTTAGTGCGAGCTATCCCCAAATCATTAATGCTTGCCCAAGTATTTCTATGGCTTGGATTATATGTTGTATAAAGAGATAAGTTAGCATTCATTGATTTTTGCAAATCTTCAATGTACTTATTTGAATTAGGTACAATTAACTTGTCGAATTTGCGAATTCCAATAGTGCTTACATTTGTAAGATTGAACGCACCTTTGAATGGAACAGTAATTATTTCTTTGATTATAAGCTCAGCTGGCTCACCAATAGCTCCTTCTTTAAAGAAGGCATCTTTGATTTTTGGCAAGGAATATACATTGCCATCGGCAAGAGTAATCTCTTTGAAGCCCTGAAATACTGGCTTGAATTTCACTATCAATGTATTCTTATCGCTATGAATTACCTCGGCAGAGTGTGCCGAAACAATTGCGAAAATAGTTAACAGTAGTGTTTTTGTGATTTTTGACATATCTACCCACAACAAAGTTTAAAGTTCCGTAATTAAAGACGGAACAAAACAACTATTTATTTAACAAAGTGAGTAGAAAATTTTGATAGGCGTTTTATTTAAATTTGTTTTTACAATTAAACAATAAACTAAATATAAAGACTTTTGTTACAATCTTTTTCGACAATTTAAGAAATATTCTTTAATTATTCAACATTTTGTACTTGTTCACGAATTCTTTCGATTTCTTCTTTAGCAGAAACTACCATGTGTGCAATGCTTGCATCATTGATTTTACTGCCAATTGTATTGACTTCTCTGTTCATTTCTTGCAACAAGAAATTTAATTTCTGCCCAACAGGATTATTTTCTTTCACAATGTCGAAAAAGTGCTTAATGTGTGAATGAAGACGAACAGTTTCTTCGGCTATGTCATATTTGTCAGCCATAAGCACAAGTTCCATGTTCAATCTTTGGTCGTCTATTTCATCGTTTTCAAGCAAAATAGCAATTCTTTGACGCAATCTATCAATTTCAGTTTGCACTCTTGTGGAAGAAGCGATTTCAATACTTTTCAAAATGTCTTGAATGCTTTTAACTCGCTTTTCCATATCTTTTTGGATATTCGTGCCTTCTTTGCGTCTCATTTTGTCATGTTCTTTTAGGCAGTCTTTCAAACATTTTTGTATAGATTTCCAATGTTCTTCCACATCCATTTGCTCATCAGTTTTCTGAACAAATTGATTGGAGAAGGCTAACAAATCAGCAAGAGTAACTGCTTCTTTCACTTTTAAAGTTTTTTTCAAGTCATTTAACTTAGCAAAAATTTCGCTAGCTATTTCTTTGTTAATGTCGAATTCAGATTTAACATTCTCTTTTTCAATATTGATATAAAGGGCAACGCTTCCACGAGCAATGTTCTCTTTGACAATATCTCTAATTTCAAACTCTTTTGCATTCAAAGTACGTGGCATTTTGGCATTTAGTTCCAAATTTCTACCGTTTAAAGACTTTATTTCACAGCTAATACCTAATCCTTTTTCAGAAATAGAAACCTTACTGTAGCCCGTCATACTTTTTATCATTACATATCCTTATTTGAGAGAATTAATATCTTATTTAGATTTAATTCTTGAAAAATTAACTTGAAATAGACTTGCAAGTTATGAAATTTCTAACTTTAATAAAAATATTTAGTTGAATATCTTAAATTATATTTGAAAACTATTGGATTAATTAATGAGAAATAACAGAAACCTTGCTTTTTTTCTTATTTTTGAAAGTGCAACATTCACTTTATTAATATTTTGAAACGAAATGGATTTAAAAACACCAGACTCAGAACTGCCCGAAAACGCATATAAAGAATTAAACCAAGGCGAAGTTTATCGCCCAATGCTTTCTCCTGAGTATCAATTTCAAGAAGTTACTACTTGGTCTGTGGTTACAGGTCTCTTGCTTGCAGTGCTATTCTCGGCAGCTTCTGCATATAGTGGATTGAAAATTGGTCAGGTAATGGAAGCAGCAATTCCAATTTCTATCATTGCTGTTGGTCTTGCAAAAGCCTTAGGCAAACGTAGGACAATTGCACAAAATGTATTAATTCAATCAATTGGTGCATCGAGTGGTGTGGTTGTAGCAGGTGCTATTTTTACCATTCCCGCATTCTTTATTTTGAATATTAGAATAGATTTCTGGTCTATATTCCTTACAGTTGCAATTGGTGCTTGCTTAGGGATTTCCTTCACCATTCCATTCCGCAAATACTTTACAAGCGAAATGCACGGGCAGTATTCTTTTCCCGAAGCTACTGCTATCACAGAGATACTCGTTACAGGTGAAGTAGAAAAAAGCAATAATTCAAGCATACTAATTATTAGTGCATTGCTTGGCGGCTTATACGATTTCTGTATAAATTCACTTGGGCTTTGGCGAGAAGTAATCACAAGTAAAGCCACTGCATTTGGTGCTATGGCAGCTGATAAATATAAAGTGGTTTTTAAATTCGACACATTGAGCTTAATTGTTGGGCTTGGATACATAATAGGAATGCGTTATTCTTTGATTACAGCACTTGGCTCTATGTTCGCTTGGTTTGTGCTTATTCCCTTTTTCAATCAAAATGTGATGATTGCTGCACCAAATTCAGCTTTAGCTATGCTTAGTGCCGAACAAATTTTCTCGCAATATGTCCGAGCTATTGGTATTGGAGCTATTGCAACAGCTGGAATTATTGGAATAATTCGCTCTTCCGGAGTTATCATTTCATCTCTCAAAATTGCTTTTAATCAATTAGGAAATATTCAAGCTGATGAAAACCAACTTCGCACTCAAACTGATTTGAACTTCAAATATGTTTTCATTGCTATATTAGTTGTTGCTATTTTCTTCACAGTGTTCTTAACAGCTGGATTGAATTTATCAATTCTAAATGCGATAATCTGTACATTAGTTGCTGGATTTATTGCTTTCCTATTCACAACAGTGGCAGCAAATGCCACTGCAATGATTGGCACAAATCCAGTTTCTGGTATGACTTTAATGAGCTTAATTATTTCTGCCATATTACTGACTTGGCTTGGAGTAACTGGCGGTGCAGGAATAATGATTGCACTATTTATGGGAACTGTTGTTTGCACAGCACTTGCTATGGCTGGTGGCTTTATTACTGATTTGAAAGTTGGATATTGGGTTGGGACAACTCCAAAAAATCAAGAAAAACTTAAATATGCTTCTGCAATAATTTCTGCAGCCACTGTGGCTGGTGTGATTATTCTTTTGGAGAAAGTTTATTCTTTCAACCCAGCAAATCCAAATTATCTTACTGCGCCACAAGCAAATGCAATGGCATCGGTAATTGAACCGATTTTCCGAGATGCTTCTAATGTGAAATGGGGATTTTATGCAATTGGAGCAATGATTTCATTGATACTCACATTTTTAGAAATACCTCCTTTAGCTTTTGCCTTGGGTATGTATTTGCCACTTGAGCTCAACACTCCTTTAATCATTGGTGGTTTGTTAGCATATTTTGCTAAGAACTTTGGCTCGAACAAAGCACTTTCCGAAAGGAGATTTGAAAAAGGTACTCTAATTTCATCGGGCTTGATTTCTGGCGGAGCAATTTTTGGGGTGGCGGGTGCAATAGCAAAATTAATTTTAGATAATTACAATATAGATATTTATTTCGGAGCTTGGCAATCCAATCCCTGGAGTGAAGTTTATGGCTGGTTAGCGTTTGCTATAATGATACTTTTGTTTGCTTTTGCTATTTGGAAAACAAAAATTCCACAAAAGAACGCAACTAATCAAGAATAATGAATAAAATTATCCAATGAGTTTTCTTAAATTTGACAAAAAGCGAAATCAATTTGAACAAAATTCTAAAAAATATACTTAAATATACTTTAACTGGCGTGATTCTATTTGGCTCGATTTATCTGTCGTTCCGCAATATAGAATTTGCAAAGTTGAGCGATATACTAAAAACAGTTAACTATTGGTGGGTGATTGCTACTATTCCAGTTATATTGCTTTCCCATTGGGTGCGAGCATTGCGTTGGAAAACAATGCTAAACCCGATAATGAAAGTCAGCTCGTTGCTGAATTTATTTTCTGCTGTAATGATTGGATATTTCTTCAATAACATCATTCCTCGTGGCGGAGAATTTATTCGCCCTTACGTACTTAGCAAACGGGAAAAAGTATCTTTTTCAAGTCTTTTCGCCACAATACTAATCGAAAGAATCTTAGATGTACTTTTTTTGATGATAATCTTTGCAAGTGTTTTTGCTTATAGCGATAAAATTGTGAATATTCTACCAAAGCAAATCAATCCTAGTTATATCTACATTCTTTTGTTGCTTTTAATTGTAATAATTATTAGCACTTTCTTTCCGCCTGTTGTTCATTTCCTTTTGAAATTTGTTAAGCCATTTTCTGAAAAGCTATTCAATAAGCTGACCGATATATTCAACAAGCTACAATCTGGCTTTGCTATTATTAAAAACCCTTCGCTATATTTACGTCTTTCGATTGAATCATTAAGTATTTGGCTGCTTTATGCCTTGCCATTATATTTTATTTTCTTTGCATTTCCTTTCCAAACGACTTATAATTTGGGAGTGATAGACGCACTAATGCTTGTGATTGTGGCAGGAGTGGGAGTAACAATTGCTCCATCGCCTGGGGCTATTGGTGTTTACCATTTGCTAATCACTACAGCTATGGTGCAGCTTTATGGAATTTCAGCTGAAGAAGGTATGGCGTATGCAATAGTAACACACTTTGTTAGCCGAGCTGTGGAATTAATTACTGGCTTAGTATTCTATTTGAGAGAAAACATTGGCACATCGCCATTCAGTATGAATTTTAGCAGCAGCGAATTAGAAAAATCTTAGAATTCTAATTATTTGAAACTCTTAGTTTCTTTAAAACGTTTGAACGAATATTACAAATCAAGGAAAACAAAATGACAATTTTAAAAGTAATCGGGATAGCTTTATTGGCTGTTACAATTACAACAGAGTCTAGCATTGCTCAAATTACTTCTACAAAAAAGAAGAAAGCAGCTCCAACTAAAAAAACTGGGGATACTAAAAAATCTAGCGATACTAAAACAACTACTGAAACTAAAAAAACTGAAACTACACCAACTGGAACTAAAACAACAGAAACTAAAAAAACTACTGAAACTACACCAACTGGGTCAAAAACTACAGAAACTAAAAAAACTGAAGAAAAGACTAAAACAGAGACAATCAAAACAGAAGAAATCAAGAAAGAAGAAGTTAAAAAAGAAGAAACTAAATCTGGTAATTCTTTATTAGATGGCTTGTCTGGAGCAGCGAGTGGATTAGGCAAAGCTCTTGGGCTATCAAACGATGACGCAGCTTTGGGTGTGAAAGATGCACTATTGCAAGGTATCCGCAAAGGCGTTGGGATAGTATCTGTTACAGATGGCTTCTTTAAAAATCCAGCTATTAAAATACCTCTTCCTAAGGAAGCTGCTGTAGTCGAATCAACTCTTCGTAAAATTGGAATGGGTAGCAAAGTAGATGAAGCAATTCTTTCGATGAACAGAGGTGCTGAAGATGCTGCAAAAAGTGCCACAAACATCTTCGTAGATGCTATCAAACAAATGTCTATCACAGATGCACTAAATATAGTGAAAGGTAACGATAACGCTTGTACTCAATATTTACAGAACAAATCTACAAGTAATTTGAAAACTGCTTTTTCACCAATAGTTGCCGCTTCTTTGGAAAAAACTCAAGCAACAAAATATTGGTCGGAAGTGATGTCAACTTACAACAAAGTGCCTTTCGTAAAAAAAGTGAATCCAAACCTGAATGAATATGTTACTGAAAAAGCAATTGAAGGACTTTTCAAAATGGTAGCACAAGAAGAAGCCAGTATCCGCAGCAACCCTTCTATGCGTACTACAGATATATTAAAGAAAGTGTTTGGCAATTAATTTTAGTCTAATTACATTCTTAAATCTAAAAAAGCTCAGAATAAATATCTGAGCTTTTTTTTATTAAAATTATTTTAAAAATTTGTAATTCTTCTTTATATCTTTTCCTATTATTTGAAGGAAATAAATACCATTTTGTAAATTTGAAATATTCAATAAATTATCACCAAGATTTAACTTGCCATTGATTGAGATGCTACCTTTCAAATCATTGATTTCAAATTGCAAATCGTCATAATCGGAAATTACATTAATTCTTTCGCCAAACAAAATACTAAGCCCTTCTGACTGTTCTTCAGCTTTATATGAATCAACACCTATAAACTCATCTGCTCCTATATCAATTTTACTATCTACATTTCTAATAGTAATATTCACAGGGTGGTTATAATTATAATAAGGTTTTAAGTCAAAACTATCGTTAGTCTTGCCAGGGTTTATCCCTGTATTTACTGCCATTGAAGTGGATTTCAAACTATAATCATACAAAGCAGCATCTATAAAATTGAAATTACTAATTACTGTATTTTGTAAGTTGCTCGATGAATCTAACTTATTGCTTGTACCTAAAAGCAACGAACCCTGCCCTGCAAATATATTATTTGTAATATTTAAAAGTGGAGTAGCATTTTGCACATGAATAAAATTTCCAGCGTTTCTATTGTTAACAATTGTATTATTCACAACATAGAGCTCAGAGTTAGCATTCGAAAGCCCTTCCAAACCATACCCAATAATATTTGAGTTTTCAGTTTTAGGGCCTTGCTCAATAAAATTCCCTAATATAATAGACATTCCGCCATTTGGCAAATCAATATTTCGGCTTGCAGTACCAGTAGCTTCATCGCTAATTCTATTATACAAGATGTGATTTACTTTAGCTCTGCTTTTTAGCTCGTGCCCTATTTTAGCGTGGTGCGAATAATTGCTCTGAAATATAAGTGTATCTATATTGCCAATATATAAGTTATGAGAATAACCATCGCCAAAACCATTATAAGCAAATTCACAGTATTCAATTTTGATTTTACAATCAGCAATTGCTCCTGCCAATATTCCATTGTCGTTGTTATAGAAATAGCAAATAATTACTGATAAATTTTTACCTTCGAGTCGAATACCAGCTCCATTCTGATCTTTCACAGTGCAATCAGCAAATTCAATAGATTGTATTGTAGTGTTATTCCCACCTATCACCCATATAGCTTTGCCACCATAACTTTTGCCATTTGCAGTCAGCTTTGCCATACCACCTATGCCACGAATTAGCAAATTATTTGCTTTCCAATAAGCAACATCACCTGAGTAAGTTTCTGCTGCAATATTTATAGTGTCGCCATCTTGAACAAGAGCAGCCACTGCACTTGGCATTTTATAATTAGCACCACTTCCCACCTGCCAACTCTTGGCAAAGCCGAAATAAGTAACAAAAAGCAAAAATAATAGCACAAAATGTTTCATAGCATCAACTCTAAATTTTGAAAAGAAAAAGAAAGCGATTACAAGTTAAGAAATTTTTAGTGATTTCAAGAAAGGATATGTGTTTATAGGAAAGAATGAATATTATTTTTTATTATATTAAAATGTTTTTATATAACCTTCCGATGGTTGGTATTTTTATTAATTCAATAATCCTATTCAGAATATTGATACTTCGCTTGGCAGTCCCCTGGTTATTTCACTTCGTTCAGCATTACACAATAATTAACTAGGTTGAGATTTACAATATTTCTATAAACTCAATGACAAAAAAAAGGCAGGTTTAAGACCTGCCTCTAAATAAGATTTAATTAAAGAATTACAACTAACTTCTTAGCTTTGTTTGTGGCTAAGTGCATGTTTCAGCGACAAGATGCCCACTGTGCCAAAGCCAAGCAAGAATAATAGTTGAAATGGAATAGCTGCGATTTCTAGATAATAAATTGAAATCCCAATTCCCACTACGAAGTATGCAGTCAAAAGCAATTCAAAAACAACCGATATATTAACTTTCTTTTCAGCATATTTTTTCTTTTGCCATTTCTCGCCTTCGCCCAATGTGCCACCTTTTGGAGTACGTGCAAACTCAGATTTTTTCTGCATAATTGCTTCAAATACTGCCCTTGTGTTGTTTACCGCAAATCCCATACTTCCTGCCATAAATATTGGGAATAATAGCAGTCTGCGTTGCCAATCCAAATGGATTGCTTTTTGAGCAAATGTATAAAATAAGAAAGTAGAAATTGAAGCAAGTACAAAGATTGACATCATAGAATAATAACTATCGTAGCCAGTATATACGTTTTTAATTACTACAATTGGCACATTCAGAAGTGCTACCATAATAATAAAAGGAAATACAATGTTTGAAGTCAAATGAATAAAACATTCTAACTTTACGTGGAAAGGTAAATCTGATTTCAACACAGTGGGTACTAATTTAATAGCAGTTTCTACTGCCCCTTTAGTCCAACGGAATTGTTGAGTTTTCAATGCATTAATATCGGCAGGAAGCTCAGCTGGAGATGTTACATCCACTAAAAATTTAAACTTCCATCCTTTTAATTGAGCTCTATAGCTAAGATCGAAATCTTCTGTTAAAGTATCAGCTTGCCAATTACCAGCATCATAAATACAAGATTTTCTCCAAATGCCAGCTGTACCATTGAAATTGATAAAGAAACCAGCTTTATTTCGAACTTGTTGTTCAATGACAAAGTGACCGTCCAATGCTAAAGCTTGAGCTTTTGTTAAGTACGAATAATCCTCGTTGATATGCTCCCAACGAGTTTGCACCATACCGCATTCAGTGTTATTGAAATAAGGAATAGTTGCTTTTAGAAATTCTCTTTTCGGCACAAAGTCCGCATCGAAAATTGCTACAAACTCACCACTAGCCACTTCCAAACCTTCCTTCAAAGCACCTGCTTTATAGCCCTGCCTGTTGTCTCGGTGGATGTACTTAATGTCAAAACCCTTATCTATATATTCCTGAACAATATTTTTGGTAATCGCAATTGATTCATCGGTAGAATCATCAAGCACTTGTATTTCCATTTTATCTTTTGGATAGTCAATATCACAAATAGCGTGTATAAGTCGCTCTACCACGTAGTATTCGTTATACATTGGAAGTTGGATAGTAACTAAAGGAAGTACATCTGGAAGGAATTCTTCTTTTTGTGGCATTTTGGAAGTTTTTCTATAGTAATATAGAAGTACCAAGCCATGGATACCAAAACTAAAAAGAATACTTAAAGAAAGAAAATAAGTAATAAGTAAAATTTTTTCCATATCTGGAAATACTCACAATTTGTGAATGAAAAAAAAACTCTACCAGCGATAGACTATTGAAATTAAAATGTCTTCTGTCGTTTGCTGAATAATTTTTAAAATGCTTGCGTCTCTATTGGCAGTCGCATTAGCCAAATCATAGAGTGCAAAGTTAGAAAAAGTTTTGTCGTAAATAGACTTCTTTTTCACATTATCGTAATATTCGACACGGAAATTCACAGTGATTCTTCTTTGATTTTCAAGTTGCCCAGCGTTCAATGAAACAGTAGCATCTTGAATTGAGACAAGAGTAACGCTCAACCGAGCATCTCCGTTATTGTCCACAGGTGTCAAAGTGTTATCTTCTCTAAATCTCTTAATCAATGACTGTGTCATCTCATCTTTATAGAGAGGATTGCCAAAACCACTATTATCAACGACTGTATTAATGCGTATTTTTTTGATGTGTTCGGGATTAGTCCCGCCTGTGAAGGAATAACAACCATTTAAACTTACGGCAAAAATGCAAACGCAAATATACGAAACTATTCTCAAAGAGAATATCTGAAATTTGTTAGTAACTAGAGAAATAGTTTTCTCGCCAGCCATTGCTTTCCGCTTGTTTTTATGCTTTTACAAATGGATTGTTAACTTTTTCGGCACCAATAGTAGTTTTCATCCCATGTCCATTTAGCACGGTGTAATCATCTGGCAAAGTGTAAAGTTTAGTCTTAATTGTAGAGATAAGTAGTTTATAATCACCACCGAATAAATCAGTGCGTCCAATACCATTTTTGAAAAGCACATCGCCCACAAAAACAGTCTTATCAGCATTATTCACCAAGCTGACACTTCCTTCTGTATGCCCAGGTGTGTGTAGGATATCGAAGCTAATGGATCCAACAGTAACAGTATCGCCATCTGCATAATATTTATTTGGGAAACAAGGTTGAATTTTGAAAGGTAATGAAAACTTTGTGCCTTTCATTGGCTCAAGGCAACGGTATTCGTCATCTTTATGCACAAGTAAATCGGCATTTGCGAATTTTTCTTGAATTTTCGGCACATCGCCAGTATGATCCCAATGCGAATGAGTTAGCCAAATAGCGTTTAAATTTAGTTTATTTTCATTGATTTTACGAGTAAAAAATTCCGCACTTCCTGGCGGAACATCTATCAATACAGCATCTTTCGACTCATCATCATAAATTAAAAAACCATTAGTATCAGCCGGTCCAGATGTTATTTGTATAATTTTCATTATCATTCCTTATATAGAACTGCAATTTAAGCACTCTAAACCGAAAAACAATGATATAATAATTTGAAAAGTGTTTATAAAGAATTTGAGAACGTATTGGTTTATTTGATAATCAGAATTAAGTTGTCGTTTATATCTTTGAAAGACTTTGGAGAAGAATTTTCCAATTTGAAGATTGAGACCTTGTTTTTTGAGTGAAGTTCAAATTGCCACTTGTTTTCACTAAAAAGCATATAGACATCTTGATTAATCATTTTGAATGTAAATCTAGATTTGTAATTATCTTTTTTCTTCTCTGTAAAGATATTCTGAACTTGCACTATCTTCACAACATTATTATCAAATCTTACTTTTAAGCTATCTAACTCTTTAATGATTATTGGAGTAATTAAGGATAAGTTTAAAGCAGTACTATCGTTAGTTTTGGTTTTGTCTTTTATCAACATATCCAATTCCATTTCTTCATTTTCTTCGTTATCAAAAGAGATTGGTTTTATAAAATATTGAGATTGATTATTCCCGATGTAGAAAGCTTCGTAATATTTATTGCTATTACTATTTAATGTAGGTTTAAACAATTGGCAAGCAGAAAAAAGGAAAGTAACTGCGATAAACAAAACTATCAAATTAAATTTGAACAATTTAGACCTTATTGAAAATAATTAATTTGGAATTATAGATTTTGGGACAAAATTTTCATTGTATTTTTTAGAAACTAAGATTGAGTCGCTACTTTTAATCGTAAATAGAAAAGAGCTATCATCTTTCATTTTTATTAAATGTGAATACACAAAATCATCTTTGATTTTGGTCACAAATTTTAAATTAAGCGAAGATGAATCAACAGTAATCACTTCATTTGTCAAATTTTGAATTAATATTTGCTTTAATTCATTATGGGTGAAGTTTAAATTGATTGATATGTAATTGATGTAATTTTTAGCTTTTATAACACCTAGCAAAGGAACTGATTTAACTGTATCAGCCCCAAACAATGTGTTGATATAATCGACATCTGCTCTTTTTTTATTGCTATTTAAAGCATCTTTGGGTAAAAGATAGGAGAAATTACTGCTTAACAATACCTTCTCGATTTCATTGCATGAAGTCAATAAAGTAAACAAGAAGATAATTAGGATGAGGAATTTCAAATTATTAAAACAATTATAAAAAAATGGGCAATTCCTAAAATTGAAATTGCCCTAAAATAATATTATTCACCAGTAACGATTGTTTCAAAAGAAACAAGAATGCCTAATAAAGAAGAAGATTTGATATCAACAGTTGAAATTTTAGTAATTCCACCATTTTTAGCCGCTGTTTTGATACTTGCATCAGCATCAAAAAATAATATCCCTAAAAATCCCGATGCTTTTGCCATACCAACTTTGTTACCAACTGGATTGCTAGTAGCAGCAACTGGCAAAGTAAGTGAACAAGCTCCCAAAATTGAAGTAACAGCCAATAATGCTACTACTTTTGTCATTTTGTTTTTTAAAATTGACATATAAAACCTTGAAATAATTTATTATTTAAAAAGCAATTTTTGCTTTGTTAATTTACAAAAGTTATTTTGTTTATACAAGAAGAATATTTGACGAATATATATTCTTGGCAATCGTATTTTGCAATTCCAACGGATATAGTTTCATCGTTAATGCTATTTGATTGATTGCTATGGTTATTATTTACGAAGTTATTCCAAAAAACTGCAAGAATTTCCAAGATATTGTTTTCATTGAATAAGTGGATTCTCGTTTAGCTTTGGGAGATTTTACTAATTCTTTCTAAGACTTCTCCACAGATTATTGATCATGAAGAATGGGGGAATAGGGGAAATGATTAATTACAAATTAGCCCATAACTTAATTTATGGGCTAATTATATATTTTATAGAAATTGAAATGTTTTTGGCTAATGCTAAAGTTTCTTAACTAAATAATTACTGATTTTCAGTTTAACATTGTTAATTATTAATTATCACTTAGCTTGGTTTTTCAAAAAGTCGAACAGTAATCTAACTCCTACACCAGTTGCACCTTTACCTCTGTAACTGTGATTGGCTGGTAAAAATGCAGAGCCTGCTATATCCAAATGTATGTATGGGTAGTTAGTGAATTTCTCAAGAAATTTACCAGCTGTTATTGCTCCAGCTTGTTTGCCACCAATGTTTTTCATATCGGCTATATCAGATTTTAAGTAATCTGCGTATTCATCCCAAAATGGAAATTCTACTGCTCTTTCAAAAACATCATAAGAAGAATTGATTAGCTTATTGATTTCTTTTTTGGCTTTGCCCATTACAACTATTGCTTCTTTGCCCACGGCTGCTGAAGCTGCTCCAGTCAAAGTTGCAATATCCACCACTAATTCTGGTTTTAATTTTTGTGCATAGCTCAATGCATCTGCTAAAATCATTCTACCTTCTGCATCGGTATTCAGCACTTCTACTGTCAAGCCATTATGCATTGTAATCACATCGCCATTTGTATAGGCATTGCCGCCAGGTCTGTTGTCTGTAGATGGAATTAATGCAATAGCATAAATTGGAACTTCATTTTTTGCCAAAGCATACATTGCTCCAAATACTGCAGCAGCTCCTCCCATATCGGCTTTCATTGTGTCCATACCATCGGTTGGCTTTAAGCTAAGTCCTCCAGTGTCATAAACAACTCCTTTCCCGACTAAGATATATGGTTTTTTATTTTTAGCTTTGCTAGGATTCCATTCAATTATAGTGAAAGTTGGAGGTTCTACACTACCTCTATTCACAGCTAATAAGCCGCCCATACCTTCTTTAGTAATTTTATCTTTGTCCATTATTTGAATATTCAAACGAACTTCTCTGCCTTTTTCAAACATAGTTTGGGCAAGTTTACTCGCAGTCAAATAGTTTGGGGTTTCATTTACCAAATCTCTTGCTATATAGACTGCTTCGGTTACATTATTCAAAGCAATAACTTCTTTTTCTTTAATATTTTTCCCAAAAACTTTGATGTCTAATAGAGAATTTTTTCTTTTTTCAGCATCTTTAAAATACTTCAAAAATTGATAGTTGCTAAGTGCCAAGCCTTCGGCATAAGCCATAGCAATTTCATTATCGTTAAGTGTATTCACAATTGTGGCTGTATCGAATTGCTGTGAGAGAATTAGTGGCAATGTTTTATTGGCTGCGTTGCGAGCATTTTCTAATGTTTGGTGGTGTTCATCGCTTTGCTTTATTATTTCTGCTATAATTATTTTTCTGCCAGAATTATACACAATTTGAGTTAAGTCCTTTTCGGATTGTTGCTGGAAATACAGCAAAATTGAATTTTCAATTTTGAATTTTTTCAAATCTCGAACTTCTTCGAGTATGAATATTAAGCAATCATCTTTCTGGTAATTAGTACTAACTTGCAACATTAAATCTCCACAAAAAAAAACCGTTTCACTTAACATTGAAACGGTTTCGATTAATAATAATTTTAAATCTTTATCTTTTCTGCCAAGGTAAGTACTGCATTAACATAGTCTGTACTATTGTTATAATGAAAAACTGCAGTACGCTGTGCTTCTGGACTTTCTGTTTTCCAGCCATTGGTTTTCAAATAATTAGCAACTGAATAAATGGCATCAACTTTATTGAATAAATCAATTTTACCATTACCATCTCCATCTACTGCCCATTGCAAATAGCTTGATGGCAAGAACTGAGGCATACCAAATGCTCCTGCCCAAGAGCCATAGAGTTTATTGGCAGGTTTTGGACAAACTTTGTCTAATTTTTCAAGTGACACGAGTTCATTCAAAGCCCAATCTACTTTTTTCTTTGTGCGTTGGTTCAGCTTTACCAAAAGTTCAGGCAATTCATCGGAATTACCTTCAAAGCTATTAGTCAAATTCTGAATGTTTTGGTTTTTATAATCAGTTTCGCCAGCCATAGCTACAGAAAGAAAAACACTCGGCAAATGATTGTTGCCCAGATAGTCGCCGTGTTTAGTTTCTATCCAAAGTAGCGAAGTGATTATTTCTTTAGGTACTCCATACTTTTCTTGTGCTTCAGTTAGTACAGAATCATTTTCTTCTAAAAATGTTTTAGATTTTTTAACAGATGCAGCATTATATAGCTTTTCATAAGGAGAATTACTTTTAGTCATACCACTTATTACATTGATTTTCACTAATTTTTCATTAAAATTAGTATTTTCATCGTTCATAAGTTTGTCAATAAATTCCTTGCTAACCCCACGAATAGCCAATTGATTGATAACTGGCTCAAAAAAAAGCTCTTTTTCGGACTTAGAGCCCAAAGACTGCACTTGCGAGCTAAAAGTGAATAACAAAGCAACAGCAAACAGCATCAGTACTGATGCATAGCGTATTGTAAATATGTTTCTAAATTTATTCATTTTGGTTTTTGGATTGCTTCTTTTATTAATAACACAAAAAGTGTTATTTAGTTACAACGAATTTAGCAAAAATATATTTACAATTATCAAAATTAATTAGATTTTAATTTATTATTGTAATATTCATTTTTCAACGCCATACTTATAAGAATATCCACTATTACAGTGATACAAGTAATTTATAACAAATAAACTTACAACAAAAATGGACACAAATTCATAAACAAATTTAGTTAAACATAAAATCTAATTTTTAATTTGTCAATGACAAATTAAAACTGTGATTAAAAGTGTAAATCTTTCGTCTAAATTCTGAAATTTCGTTATGAAAATCACAATTCTATTAGTTATTTTGCATCTTTAGTCTCGTTATTATTCACGTTAGGTTATTGTGGCAAAACAATCTGAAAAAACAGTCTATTACTTTGGTAATGGGCAAGCCGATGGCAACGGCAGTATGAAAGATTTACTCGGTGGCAAAGGTGCAAACCTTGCCGAAATGGTACTCATTGGATTGCCTGTACCTCCAGGATTTACTATAACAACAGATGTTTGCACCTACTTTTATGCAAACAACAAGTCGTATCCTAAATCACTTGAAAAAGAAGTTAAAGATTCAATAAAAAGAATTGAAAAAGAACTTGGCTTCAAGTTTGGCGATAAATCTACGCCTTTGCTTGTTTCGGTTCGCTCTGGCTCTCGTGCCTCAATGCCTGGTATGATGGATACTATATTAAATTTGGGTTTGAACGATAGCACAATCAAGGGTTTAATAGCTCGCACTAAGAATGAACGTTTTGCTTATGATTCATATCGCAGATTCGTTTCTATGTATGGCGATGTTGTTTTGGGAGTAAGACCAGAAGGCAAAGACTCAATAGACCCATTTGAAGAAATATTAGAAAATAAAAAAATAGCTCGCAAAGTCAAATTCGATACTGAGCTAACAGCCAAAGATTTAAAAGAAATTGTCGCAGAATATAAAAAATTAATTAAACAACAAACTGGAAAAGACTTCCCAGAAGACCCATACAAACAACTATGGGGTGCAATTGGAGCAGTATTTAATTCTTGGATGAACGATAGGGCTATTATATATCGCCGATTGAATTGCATTCCTGAAAATTGGGGAACTGCTGTTAATATTCAAGCAATGGTGTTCGGAAATTTAGGAGAATCTTCAGGTACTGGAGTTGCGTTCACTCGTGATGCTGCCACTGGAGAAAACTATTTCTATGGCGAATATCTAATGAATGCACAAGGTGAAGATGTTGTGGCAGGAACTCGTACACCAGAGCCAATAGAAAAATTAAAAACAGTAGATGAAGCAGCTTTCAATGAACTAATGAATATTCGAGGTATTCTCGAAACTCATTATAGAGATATGCTCGATATAGAATTTACAATTCAAGAAAGCAAACTCTATATGTTGCAATGCCGAATAGGTAAGCGAACTGCCGTAGCTGCTATACAAATAGCTGTAGATATGGTAAGTGAAGGGTTAATAACCCCTGAAGAAGCTTTAATGCGAATAGAACCAGAACAACTTAGCCAATTGTTACGTCCAGTTTTCGACAAAAAAGAAAAAGAAAACGCAATTAGAAATGGTAAATTATTAGCTCGTGGCTTAAATGCTGGGCCTGGTGCATCCACTGGAAAAGTAGTATTCAACGCCCAAGATGCAGCCGAATTATCGAAACGAGGCGAACCAGTTATTTTAGTTAGAATTGAAACTTCACCAGAAGATATTGAAGGTATGCACGTTTCCGAGGGCATTCTTACATCTCGTGGCGGTATGACAAGCCATGCTGCCTTAGTTGCTCGCCAAATGGGTAAAGTTTGCGTTGCTGGTTGCAGCACACTTAGAATAGATTACAAAGAACGTATAATTAGATTTGAAGATTCTGACAAAGTAATTCAAGAAGGACAATATCTATCTTTAGACGGTTCTACTGGCGAAGTGATAGAGGGCAGAGTTCCAACAAAACCTAGTGATGTTTTACAAGTATTAATTACTAAAACTATAAAGGCATCAGATTCCCCTACTTACCAAATTTACGACCAAATAATGACTTGGGCAGATCAATTTAGAAAAATTGGCATCCGTACAAATGCTGACCAAGCTGACCAAGCTGAGAATGCAATTGCTTTTGGAGCAGAAGGTATTGGACTTTGCCGCACAGAACACATGTTCTTTGGCGATGGAAAAATTGATGTAATGCGAGAAATGATTCTATCCAATTCAGTTGAAGAACGAAAAAGAGCATTAGCTAAATTATTACCAATGCAACGATCCGATTTCAGAGATTTGTTTTTTGCTATGAAAGGCAAACCAGTAACAATACGTTTAATAGACCCGCCATTGCACGAATTTTTACCTCACGAAAGCGATGAAGCAGGACAGAGACAGTTGGCAAAAGAGTTTGGTTTGTTGCCTAAGCAAGTAAAAGAAAGGGTTAGTTTCCTACACGAGTTAAACCCAATGCTTGGCTTCCGTGGTTGCCGATTAGGAATCTTATTTCCAGAAATAACAGAAATGCAGTGCCGAGCTATATTTGAGGCAGTAATTGAGACAAGAAAATCTAAGGTTTCTGTCTCACCAGAAATTATGATTCCATTAGTAGGACATACAAAAGAACTAGAGAACCAAGTTCAAATAGTTCATAGAGTAGCAAAAGAAGTAATGGAAGCAAACAATACAGAAATAAAATACCAAGTTGGTACAATGATAGAAGTACCACGTGGTGCAATAACAGCTGGTGAAATAGCTAAACACGCAGATTTCTTCTCTTTTGGCACTAATGATTTAACTCAAACTACTTTGGGCTTAAGTAGAGATGATTCAGGAAAGTTTTTGCCATATTATGTGGAAAATGAAATATATCAAAAAGATCCATTTGAATCAATAGATAGAGAAGGCGTAGGATTCCTAATGAAACACGCTGTTGAATACGGACGCAAAACAAAACCAGATTTAAAAATGGGAATATGTGGCGAACATGGTGGTGAATCTAGCTCTATTGAGTTCTGCCATCAAATTGGTTTAAACTATGTTTCTTGTTCTCCGTTCAGAGTACCGATTGCTAGATTGGCAGGAGCGAGAGCAGCTATTCAGTTTTCATATATGGAAGCATTTGCACCTGTAGAAATTGAAGAAAAAACAAAATCAAAGAAATCTAAAGCTAAGAAATAAATTATAGTTTTTTTCTTCAACTTTATTATTAATAGCCATTTAAATTAGATGGCTATTTTTTTTGCCTATTCCTAATCAACAATATATTTTGATTTTAAATAAAAAAAGAGCTCTGATATTTCTATCAGAGCTCTTTTAAGTTTTACTAAGTTGTGTTTAATTATTTAACTAAACTCATCTTAGATGTAAGTGATTTATCACCGAAAGTCAACTTAGTAATGTAAGTACCAGTATTCATTTCAGCACCAGTTGCATCTCTACCATCCCATTTCATTGTATGAGGGCCAGCATTTAAGTTAGTGTTAGTGATTGTTTTCAATACGTTTCCAAAGATGTCCATTACTTCTAATTTAGCAGCACCGTTTTGTGGTAACACAAAAGATATATTAGTATTAGCAGTAAATGGATTTGGAGAGTTTGGAGACAATTCCAATTCAGCTTCATTATCGTATTTAATAGTAACGATATTAGAAGAGTAACAGTTTTGAGTACCATCAAAATCAACTTGGCGTAATCTGTATTGGTAAGTTTCGCTAGGAGCAACTTTAGTATCGAACCAGTTATAGTTACTTACTGAGTTAGTGTTACCATTTGCTTTTACTTGACCAACTTGAGACCAATCAAATTCTTCAGTTTGAATATCTCTGCGTTTTTCAATAAAGAATTTGCTAGAGTTTTCTTCTGAAGCAGTTTCCCAGAATAATTCAATACCATTATTTCTTTTCTTACCGTTAAAATAAGTAAGATTTACTGGAATTGTATCAGGGCAAGGTTGATAATCAATTTTTGCAGCTGAAGCTTTATTACCTAAGAATGGACGGATATGAGGAATCCAAGAGCCACGAGTAAGTGATAGAGTTAAGTTATCAGAAAGTCTTCCAAAGTGGTGTAAGTGAGAATAAGCTCCATTACCTTGACCTGGAGTAAATGACAACCAGCTAGCAGAACCACGAGAGTTTTCTAATGCAAAGTAATTATTATTAATCAAGCTACCATTGTTAGTCAAAGTTCTAAATTCTTTGTGAATGTTTAAAGCAATACCTGCTGCACCAACTGGACGAACAACTGTGATAGGAGCTTGAATACCAACTGACATAGTACGAAGTGCACTACGAGAGATAGAAGCACATAACTCAAGACCTGTTTGACCTAGCTGAGAAATAGACGCCCAATATTTACCAGCTGGCAATACTAAAGGAACTGGAGTGTTGTTATTATCAGTAATAATGTAATTAACATATTTCCCGATTTCAACTTTGTTAGTAATATCATCTTTACCACGGAATCTAAAGATTAATGATTCAACAATCATTGCACCAGGCAAATCACCAGCATCTTTGTAAACTGCAAAAGCAATATCATCAAGTGCTTGATTGGCAGTACCAAAGTTAGCTTGGTATCCGTAAATAGTGTCAGCATTTTGTAATTCAAATTTCATGGCTATTTGACCAGAAATTGATCCACCAGTTGTTCCAATTGCTTCATCAATGCTATATCCACCAGACTGACCAAAAGTAGAACCCGCTCCACCAGAAGCATAACCTTCAATATTCAAACCACGTCCAACTCTACCGCCAGAGAAGCCTGGAGATACATCGTTAACAGGAGTAGTTGCAATTGGATCGTAAGCAATTGTAGAACCGAATTTCAACTCGAATTCTGAGTAAGTAGTATCATTTCTTGGTTCTAAGTCTCCACCAACTACAGAGCAAATTGCTACCATTCTATATTTACCTTCGCCTGAATTTCTACCATTAAAGTTTGGCATTTTCAAATCGAATTCAATACCTGGCTCATGGCTAGGTACAGGTTCAATACGGCAGTAAACAGGGACGTCACTTGGTCCATTGTAGTTTTTGTATATTATAGTTTTTACTGTGTAGAAAGGAGCATTAACAGTAGTGTTATTACTAATTTTTACACGAACTGGAATATTTTGTGCTTGAGTAGCAGGTACTTGAGTGTAAGGCCAAATAATTTTACATGAACTTACTTCGATATCTGTTTGCTCTTTTGTTTTGAAAAGTATTCTAACGTTATCTACATAGAAATCGTCCGCATCATCATCAATACAATCTGGACATTTCTGATCTTTAATTGCAGCTACTCTGATTCTAAATCTAAAGTTTCTCGCACCGTCAGCTCTCCATTTTATAAATGTATCAGGAATTGCAACGAAGTATTTTTTGTATTCAAAGTCAAAACCATCATCATAAATGTTAGCTCTCAAACTGTTCAATCTTGAAGTAGTTGGATCAGGTTGAGCAAGTGCAGAATCTCTATCGTTTTCTAAGAAACCTACTGCATAACCACCAGCACCAAATATTCTCAATGCGTCATTTAATACCTCAGTTAGAGCACCTTGTCTTCTTGGGTGGAATCTCCATCTGTCTGCCTCTAAGTTAGTAATATTTTGAACTCTATTATCAGAAGGTCTTGCAAAGTTCACAATAATTCTATCACCTCTATTTTGAGTTGCAAATTGAGAAGAAACGGAACTACCATTATTCCAAGGAGTAAATACATCACCATTCAATACTGTACGAGGTTCTGGACCAACTAATACACCATCGCCATATCCACGTTCCCAATCATTTTTGTTAGTTACTCTTTGTACTGAAAGAGAAAGTAATGAACCAGTTCTAGTTCTCATATCAATTGGGTAAGAACGTAATTCGTCTCCACCTTGTATGTTTGGCTCAGCATTAGATGGCTCTAAATCATCTAAAGTTTTTCTATTCATGTGAATAACTGGAGAGAACAAGCTCAAGTTTTTGTTGTTATCTGCTTTGTATTCACCACGAGGTGCCAAAGGATAGCGTGAAACGTCATCACCAGAAAGTACGTCTGCGTTAATATTAACCCATTTGTAAACTGATGGCATATAAGTTTGACCAATAATATGGTACTCTGTTACATCATCAACAAATTGATCTAATCTTTTCATTACAAACAAGTTAACACTAGTAGTATCATCGAATGGCCAAGTATCTTTGTAAGCGCTTGGGTCATCGCCAATTGGATTAGTAGGTACAGCAATAATAAATGCTTTCATTCTACCAATATTATTCAATCTTGGAGGAGTACCACTTTCAGAAAACTCATTCGGTTCCCAAGGAGGGAAGAATATTTGAGCGAATTCATAAGGAGGCAAACCATTTCTTAGTTTAGCATTGTAACCATTATTACCTTGGTAAACTTTATCAGTAGCAACATAGTCAGCACCAACTTTAGTAATTGTAGTATATCTAACTTTTACATCAGCGTTATCGTTACAGTCAATCCAATTAGGGCTAACAATATTCAAACATGTTCTATCAATTGGCACCAAGCTATTATAAACAAAGCGACCTGTTGCTTGATTTACAATAATGAATCTACTTTGAAATACAAAGTCTTGTTCTTGATAATTGATACCATTAGGACCTTGAACGTCATTTGACAAGTTTTGAATTATGGCAACTGGCTGAATTGCACCTAATTTTTCTTCACCAGCAAGTAACTCATAGTTGTTTGCTTTAGTAGTTGGAACAATAACAGTAAATGCATTATCGGCAGCAGGATCTTGTTTTCTAACACGATATTGAATATCTGCTACTCTTAATGTATTTTTCCATTGTTTGAATTTAATTCTAAAGAAATCTCTTGGATAACCAACCATGTTTTGTTGGAAGTTCCAGTAGTAAGTGTATTGCTCATATTCAAACAATGATGAATCTGGCATTGCAGATGGAGATACACCAGTTCTGTTAAAGTTTACGTGACGACCAAAACCTCTAACACCGCAAGCTGTATTCCAACGGAATAAATCTGCAGCAGGGAAAGGACGACCACCAACAATTACTTGACCAGTGAAAAGTCTGTAGTTAATTGCAACACTACTATCGCTTGCATTCAAGACTACTTGAGCTGAACCAACAACATAGTTAGGATCACCATTTCTTAAGTCTGGGCCTAAAGTTACTCCACCATATAAAGTACTTTTCGAACCTTTTGGTTGTAAGTTTTTGTAGTAAACAATAAATTTAAAGTTATCTGGATCATTTTTTACCCAAACTACACCATGTTCTTCAACTTTATTTTCTTTTGCATTATATGAAGAAAGCATATTGTCACCCCAAAAAGGAGCAATCAAAGCTGTTTTAAAGGTGTTTTGGATTGAATTATTGATACCACCAGCACCTCTACTTCTTATACCTGCTTGAGTATTAGGAGGATTACCTGACCAGTTTGATGTAGTTGAAGACCCACCCAATACAGAGTAAGTATAACCAAAGTCATCTTGAACAAGATCATTTAAACCACTATTATCACCAGCTTTCCATCTGTTTCTATTTTGAATTGGGAAACCAGAACCTGGAGCTAATGTTTGACCAACAAACCAATCCATTGATTGTGGGTCGTAAGCACCAGTTCTAGAGTTTTGAAGAATTTTTCTTTTTCCGAAATCTGGACCTTCTGCTGTTTCGTAAGTATATCTTCTATTTGTTAGTGCAATTACACCATTAGTAGAAATATATACTGAGTCATAGCGAATACCATTAAAGTAAAAGTCTTTTGCAATATTGATTGGAATTGGTCCAGCAATCGCATCATCAGTTGAGTCAGTACCATAAGGAACACCATTTGCGAAGAAATTACCATTATTTTGTGTTGGCAAAGCTGGATTTCTAAAGAACGAATATCCTACACCTGCTTTTCTATATGTTTCAGAAAACCAGTTAGCAGAATCTTGCATTCTTGGTCCTCTGTCAACCTTTCTCCAATATGAAGGGTTTACGTTGGTATCCTGGAATTGATCTTGAGGTAACCATAATGCAGGTGCATTGTCATCACCATCAACAAAGTAATATCCAGTAGAAATCTGAGGATTACTTTGGTTAGAGGTGTTCATCGTTGGAGGCGCACCTGGAGTAGTGAGCTGTGTAAGCTCTTGGAATGCCATTGGGAAAGTTGTCAAAGGCGGGTTTTGAGTAATTGGGTTATAACTACTTCTTCTCGCAAATGACTCGCTTGTAGCGAATATTCCCAACAAGAAGACAAAAAGTATTATATACTTTTTCATAGAAACTCCTTGAAAAGTTTTAAAATTTGTTTGTTTTGTATGTGTAAATATTTTGTTTTTCATTTTCATTCTAATTTTAATCTGATGCACTTTTTTAATAGAAAGTGTAACAAAAGGTCAAATTTTACGTAGTAAAGTCAAAATCACTCAAAGAAAAATGTATTTCTATTAATAAATGAATGTAATTTCAACAAACAGTTTTCTTTGTAATTCAGTTCTGTCTAGCTTTACAGCTTTTTTTCTTCCTTTGAAGAAATCATTTTCTTTTTATGTATAACAATTGTTTTTGCAAAAAACATTGAAATACAGTTTAGTAACTTAATAAATTTGCTTCTTTAATTCCAAATATTTTTTTCAATATTGAAAGTTTTTCAATTTTCAAGATAAAACCTATTCTTTCAAATTTATTGATATTCATTTCGTAATGTTGGTTAATTAAGTCTTGATTTTCATTTAAAAAATACTTTTTCAATTTTTGCTTTCCTAAGATAAACACTTGAAACAGGAAAAGGTCACGCTCTTTTTTAAAACTTTTTTCAATTTTTTTCTCATCAAACACCATTTATTCTCATTAATCTATTGATTAATATTGATTTAGGTTGTGAAAAATAATTTTCAAAAAACTTATCTTTATTTTGCTTTACTAAGATAAACACTTCAAACAGGAAAAGGTCACGCTCTTTTTCACAACTTTTTTCACTCTTTTTCACATCAAACACCATTTATTCTACATAAATATATTATTTTTCATATACTTATTTATTTGTAAATATTTTTGCATTTTTCTTAGTTAAGAATAGAGCCTGAAATAGAAAATACTTTCATTTATACTTGAAAAACATTCCAAATTTATAAAATTTTTAATTTTTGAAAGAAAAATATGATTTTCAATAGTTCATTTAATATTTTTGCTTAGAAATTATTCCAATTCTAAATTTTCATTTATGATAATCAGCATAATTCTATTAAGTTTTTACTTATTTAGGACTCTAATATTCAAAATAGGTTTCGAGAAACAGTATTTGTTAAATTCTGCAAAGAATGAGAACATTAGTTTAAGTACTTCAATTTTAGTGCCAGCAAGAGATGAAGAAGCTAATGTTAAAACTTGTATTGAGTCTTTAAATTCATGCGAATACTTGAATGACAAACTTGAGATTGTCGCTATTAATGATAGGTCTAGTGATAGTACTTCTGATATTTTACATAGTCTTGCTCGGAATATTGACTATTTGAAAGTAATTGATATTGAGACTGATTTGCAAAAAGGCAACCTTAAAGGTAAAGCAGGGGCTTTGCAAATTGGTGCTTCAAATGCAAACAATGATATATTAATGATGACTGACGCTGATTGCACTGTTCATAGCAAATGGATTAAAACAATTGGCTCGCAATTCGACAAACAAACTGGCTTGATAGCTTCTTTTACCCTAATTAAAGGCGATTCAATTTTCGACAAAATTCAAGCAATTGAATGGCTTTTCTTGCATACAATGGCCTGCGGTGGTGTGGGTATGGGTCTTCCAATGGGTTGCTATGGAAACAACCTTTCAATAAAAAAAGAAGTTTTTAATGCTGTTGGTGGCTATAAGAATATAAAATTTTCAGTTACTGAAGATTTGGCATTGCTTTTGTCAGTTGATAAATTGGGGTATAAGATTAAATACCTTTGTGATTTTGAGTCAAGTGTGGAAACTATTCCAGTTCAGGGAATGAGTGAATATCTTAAGCAACGCAAACGTTGGGTATTAGGTGGCAAAGCTCTTGGCTGGAAAGCAATTGCTTTTGTAATCTTTTCATTGACTGTTTGGCTCTCACTGGTTTGGGGTATATATTGCAAAGATTTAAGCATTGTTTTGCTAACTTTGTTTACTAAAATATTTTTGGATTCAGTTTTGATTTATAAGCCATTGAAGGAAATGAATAAATTAAAGCTTTTGCCATATCTTCCTTTTGCAATTATGTTCTTTATGATTATGGAATTGGTTGCACCTTTTCTTATTATCAACAAAAAGGTAGTTTGGAAAGGACAAACATTTCAAACCTAATATTTGATTTTTACAGCAATTTAAACCAATTTTATAAATTTGTGGCACTGAATTGAATAAACTTTGTTAGTTTACTCAAACATTATAGGACTTTTTAAAAATTAGATTTGTCTATTTTTAAAAGCATTCATATATTACAGAATAAGTTTTTGCTAAATACAAAAGATTAATGCTAACGGATAACTTCACTCACGATTCAGATGAATCCTTTGACTTAATAAAAGTCATAGATATGCATAAATATTTTCAGAATAATCATATCCTTAAAGGTATTAATTTTGAATTACAACCTGGCAAATTAGTTGCTATTATTGGTCGTTCGGGCTGCGGAAAGACTACTTTTCTTAGGTGTCTTAATTGTTTGGAAATTATGGACTCTGGCACAATCAATATTGCTGGAGTTACTTTAAATAGGAAAAACAGTCGAGACCATAATGTTAGTGATAAAAGATTTGGTTTGTTTAAAAAATTAAAGCCTTTTCAAGAGGTTGATAAAACTGAATCTATGGATGAGGATTTCCAAATTAAAACTCAAGTGCTAAGAACTAGGGTTGGAATGGTATTTCAGAGTTTGAATTTATTTCCAAACTTAAATGTGTTAGATAATGTAATGAAAGCTCCCTTGATTGTCAAGAAAGAATCGTTATCGCAAGCCCAACTTCGGTCTATTCAGTTACTTGAGAAAGTTGGAATGGATTCTTTTATAGACAGAATGCCTAGCCAACTTTCTGGTGGACAAGCACAAAGGGTAGCAATTGCAAGGGCTTTGGCTATGTCTCCAAAGCTAATGCTTTATGATGAGCCAACTTCTGCACTCGATCCTGAATTGGTGGAAGAGGTAATACAAGTAATGCTTAACTTGAAAAAAGAAGGAATGACACAGATTGTTGTAACTCACTCTATGAGTTTTGCCAAAACTGCAGCCGATTTGGTTGTGTTTATGGATCAGGGGCAAATTGTTGAAATAGCTCCCCCAAATGAAATGTTTTCAAATCCTCAGGATCAGAGAACAAGAGATTATTTAAAACTTTTACTTGATTAATGAAATTAAAATTCCAAATAATTATTATCTTTTTGCTTGCATTGGTTTCTTTGGAAGCACAATCAAAAAAGAAAATACGTTTTGCAGCTGATGCAGAAGGTAATGCGCCATATATCTATCAGAACCCAAATAACCCAAAGGAATTGATTGGGTTTGAAATGGACATTGTGAAAGCACTTTGCGATCAAATGGGCTATGAATATGAATTTGTACAAAACCAATGGGATGGACTTGTCCCAGGACTTTTGCGTGATGATTACGATATTGCAATTAATGGAATAGAAGTTACCAAAGAGCGTGAGAGAGTGGTTGACTTTAGTGCATCTTATTATCGCACCTTTGAACAAATTCTCGTTAAAAATGATAGAAATGATATTTTTACTTTAGAAGATTTACGTGGCAAAAAAGTTGGAGCTTTGAAAAGCTCTGTTGCTGAGAAAATTCTTCAATCTGTACACGGTATAAAACTTCTTTCTTATGATGCCGAAGTTAGTGCAATTGCAGATATGGAAAATGACAGACTTGATGCAGTTTTGCTCGATCACCCTATTGCACTTTACAATGCTGGATGGAACACCAAAATTAAAATGGTTGGAAAACCAATTGGTGAAGTAGTCTATGGAATCGCTATAAAAAAAGGCAGAGAAGATTTGCTTTTTGAAATAAACGAAGCATTAAAACAAATAACTAAGTCTGGTAAATTGAGAGAGATTTTACAAACTTGGAATATGTGGAATTACATAATGGCTGTATATAGTCAAGATCCATCTGAATCTAATATATCGCCTGATAAATATCAAACTTATATCAAAGCCCAAACTAAGGACTTCACTTGGAAAGATTATTTAGCTCGGCAAATTTCATATTTGCCTCAGTTTGGAGAAGCGGCTATTGTTACAATGGAGATTTCATTGCTTTCTATGGTTGTGGCTATTTTACTTGGATTAATTCTTGCATTGGTTAGAGTTTATGCTCCTAAGCCAATTTCCATACTTGCTATTCTTTATATTGAAATCATTCGTGGTACTCCACTTTTAATTCAATTGTTCTTTATCTATTATGCTTTGCCTTCTTTAGGTATAAAAATTAGTCCTTATTTTGCTGCAGTAGCTGGCTTAGGAATGAACTATGCAGCTTATGAAGCAGAGAACTATAGGGCAGGACTATTTGCTGTGCCAAAAGGACAGATGGAAGCTGCAATATCGTTGGGTATGACTCGTGGGCAAGCTCTACGTCATATTATTATTCCTCAGGCAGTACGTTTGGTAATTCCTCCTATTACAAATGACTTTATCTCATTATTGAAAGATTCATCGTTAGTTTCCGTAATAACAATGGTGGAATTGACTAAACTTTATGGTCAAATTTCAAATGCTAATTTCGATTACATTGGTACTGGACTTATTGTTGCTGCAATTTACCTATTGTTAGGTTTCCCTTTTGTTAGGTTATCTCAAGTGCTTGAAAAACGTTATACATTTGAAAATAGGAAAAATAAAGTTATCGTATAATTTCTACAAAATTACTACATACTGTATCTTTTTTCATTTTTTTCAGTCATTATATAAATGGCTCAATACACTTATATATTTTTCTTTCTTCTATCTTTTGTTTTTAGCGATGTATCATTGGCTCAGAACAGAAAGATTCATCCGTTTAAAAAATCGAACAACTTCAATTCGATTGAAGAAGCTTTGCAAGATGCACCTAACGTTCGCTACTTAAGCTTGAATGGAAAACAAATCAAATCTTTGCCTAGCGATATAGGGAAGTTCACTTCGCTTGAAATACTTGACCTTGGCAATAATGAAATTAGCACATTACCAAAAGAAATTGCTAATTTGAAAAGTTTGAAAAGTTTGAAGCTCAACAATAATCGTTTCTATAAATTCCCAAGTATTGTGCTTAGAATTAGCTCACTTGAATTACTTGATTTGGAAAATAATTCTATTACCATATTCGATGCCAATGCTTATGTTCAATCGAACATACAAACATTCAACTTGGGCAGCAACAATATATCGCTGATGCCTGATTACTTCTCACAGTTAAAAACTCTAAAGATAATAAAATTAAGCAATAATAAATTTACTCAGTTTCCAAAGTTCATTTGCAATTTAACAAAATTAGAACAAATTGAAATCAATAAGAATCAAATTCAAATTTTGCCTGCAACTATTAAAAACTTAAGTAATTTGAATCGTTTGGCTATGCAATACAACTACTTAGCCAAATTACCAAAGGAGTTATTTGAGTTGTCAAACCTCAAAATTATTGATTTGGGCAATAACAAACTTAGCCAGCTAAATTCAGAGTTTGGCAAATTGGTAAATCTGGAGCATTTGGCTCTTAATGGAAACAATTTGAATATTTTGCCAAAGTCATTTGTGAACTTATCGAAACTGCAAACTCTTTATTTATCGAACAATGAACTCGATTTTTTACCAGAGCAAATTTGTAGCTTACAGAGCTTATCCACTTTAGATATTACAGATAATAATTTAAAATTTCTACAACAAACCATTAGCAAATTGAATAATTTGAGAACTGTCTTGCTTAGGAATAATAAATTTGCTCTATTCCCAGATGCACTCTTAAATCTAAAAAATATTCAACAAATTGATTTATCTAATAATTACATTTCATTGATACCTCAGAATATATATTCACTTTACAATTTGAATTCACTTAGTATTTCTAACAATAACATTTCGCAATTGCCAAACGAAATGGCAGCAATGAAGTACTTACAAATTATCATTATTAGCAACAATAAAATCAAATCAATAAATGAGAATTTAATCAGGAATATGAATTTGAGATTGCTGAATATTGGAAATAATCCACTGAGCAACTACGAAAAAGAAAAACTTATTCGGTTGAACTCTAAGACGAAGTTCATATTCTAAATAGTTATGGAATTTTTATTAAAAATTTTAAAGTTTTAGAAACTTAACTAATTCTTAACACTACTAACATTCCAATTCTTTATATTTCGTTTTTTAAAAAGTATAAATTAAAATTTCTTTTAAAGCTATGTCCAAGCACACCAAAAAATCAACAGAAAAACTTAACGATGAACTCAGATATGAGGAAAAACTACTTTCCAAAGTGGAAAACGAGCTATCCGAAGTGGAAAACGTAGTCGAAAAAGTGAATAAACGAATTAATAAAGTTACTAAAGAGATTGAACAAGTGGAAAAACCTGCCAAACCTGTTAATAAAGTAACTAGAGTTTCCCGCTCGCTTAAAGTGGCTACTGGACTGAAAAAAGACAAAAGCCAACCTGCAAGCGAAACTTTGGACTTAACAAATTTTGATTACTACTTCAATCGAGAAATTAGCTTAATAGAATTCAATAGAAGAGTACTTTTGGAAGCTTTCGACAAAACGCATCCAATTCTGGAAAGACTAAAATTTGTCACTATTTTAAGCTCGAATTTAGATGAATTCTTTATGATTCGTGTTGCTGGGCTGAAAAGCCAAGTGGAAGCTGGACTTACAAACCTTTCATACGATGGGAAAACGCCTGAACAGCAGTTAATAGAAATTAGAAAAGCAATCGTTCCTATATACACAATGCAGGAAGATTTGTTGATTTACGATATTCTACCTGAACTAGAATCTAATGGTGTTTTCATTCATAGAAGTGAAAATTTAACAAAAAAAGACAAAGCATATTTTAAAGAATATTTTTTCAATAGAATTTTCCCTGTGATGACACCACTAAACTTGGGGCCTGCACATCCATTCCCACGATTAATTAATCGTAGTTTGAATATTGCTTTTGTGCTGCACGACCCAAATAAAAAAGTAGAAGAAGAAAAACTTGCCTTTTTGCAATTGCCAGCGAATTTGCCAAGATTTCTTAAATTAGAAAATCATGAAGGTAATCATTATGTGCTACTCGAAAGAATTATCAAAGAATTTGCTTCTGCACTTTTCCCAGGTTTAGAAATAAAACAAGCTAATACTTTTCGAGTTACTCGCGATGCCGATATTGAAATTGCTGAAGATGAAGCCGAAGATTTACTTTCAGAAATTGAAGAACAAATAAAGCTTAGAAAGTGGGGCAAAGACCCAGTCCGTTTGGAAGTAAATCAGAAAATGCCTGCTGAACTTGTTCAGTTGCTTAAAGAAACTCTTGAATTAGAAGATGACGATGTTTATGTGGTGAATAGACCATTGAATTTGCCAGATTTTATTCGATTGCTTAAAGTGGACAAAAGACATTTAAAAGACGAAACATTCTCCCCTTCTGTGCCACAAGAAATTCTGAAAGAAGCAAGTATATTCGATGCCATTAAAAAGCGAGACATAATGCTGCACCACCCTTTCGACTCTTTTGTGGATACGACTGTTCGATTTATTGAAGAAGCAGCATTCGACAAAAATGTGCTGGCGATTAAAATCACTCTTTATAGAGCTGGTGGTGATTCCCTAATTATTAAAGCACTTGAGAAAGCAGCAGAGCAAGGCAAAAACGTTACTGCATTTGTGGAGCTTAAAGCACGATTCGATGAAGAAAATAATATTATTTGGGCGAAAGAACTCGAAAAAGCTGGCGTTCATGTGGTTTATGGAATACTTGGATTGAAAACACATTGCAAAGTTGCTATGGTAGTCCGCAATGAGAACGATAAATTGAAAACTTACTTGCACTTTTCGACTGGCAACTATAATCAAGTAACTGCTCGGCTTTATACCGATGTGGCAATATTTACTGCCAGAGAAAGTTTTGCCAAAGAGGTAGTGCATTTATTCAATTACTTGACTGGAGTTTCGCACTATAATGGTTGGAAAGAATTACTTGTGGCACCTATTAATTTGCAAAGTGAAATATTAAAGAAAATTAATAGAGAAGCTGAGCTTTCCACTCCAGAAAAACCTGGGCTAATCTTTGCAAAGATGAATTCTCTTGCACATAGGGACGTGATACAAGCCCTTTATAAAGCATCAATGAAAGGTGTGAAGATTCAACTGCTTGTACGTGGCGTTTGCTGTTTGAAGCCTGGCATACCTGGAATAAGCGAGAATATAGAAGTAAAAAGTATAATTGGTCGCATTTTGGAGCATAGCCGTATTTTCTACTTTGAAAATGGTGACGATGAAGAATTCTATATTGGTAGTGCAGACTGGATGACCCGCAATTTACAGCAAAGAGTGGAACTACTTATTCCAATTTACGACAAAAGAAACCGCAAACAACTGTGGGAATTAATGAGTGCTTACTGGGCAGACAATAGAAAATCTTGGACTTTGCAAAACTCTGGCGAATATACCAGACCAAAATTAGGCAAGGATGAAAAAGAATTTATAGCACAAGACTTCTTTTTAAGCAAACTCAAAACATCAAAAAACAAAAGCAAATAAATTAGTTGGTTAGTAAATATTAAAAAAAACCTTCCGAAGGTTTGAATCTTTCGGAAGGTTGGATTAATGCTTTTCAGCTTGTATTATATTTCTACAAATTGGCAAGTTCTGTGGAACTTTTAGTTTTTTGAAACCAATCTAAATACTTTTGTTTCCAAAATTTATTATCACTTTAAATTATATTTCTGTAAATGAT
>Ga0163148_10000836_pt1 | contig 41615 bp, 34 predicted proteins | sample OliLakLV19MP7P2_FD_148606 | JGI IMG/M metagenome (GOLD analysis project Ga0163148, IMG submission 148606) | Freshwater microbial mat bacterial communities from Lake Vanda, McMurdo Dry Valleys, Antarctica- Oligotrophic Lake LV.19.MP7.P2 | ecosystem: Environmental > Aquatic > Freshwater > Lake >... | reverse complement strand
GCGATGATTTGCGCGGCGCCCATTTCCTTTTCCACATACCGCTCAATAAGCTCATCCAGCACGTCGTACGGCGGCAGCGAATCCTGGTCGGTCTGATTGGGTCGTAGTTCAGCCGATGGCACTTTTTCAATGCTGCTGTGCGGAATCACCTCGCGGCCAGCGTGCTGGTTGATCCATCGGGATAGTTCCCAGACAGTTGTTTTGGGCACATCGCTAATCACCGCCAGCCCGCCGCACATGTCGCCGTACAGCGTTGAATAGCCGACGGCCGATTCGCTCTTGTTCGCCGTCGTCAGCAGGAGGTGGCCGATTTTGTTGCTGAACGCCATGAGGATTGCCCCGCGGACGCGCGCCTGCAGGTTCTCTTCGGTCGTGTCGCGCTCGCGGCCGGGCCAGTAAGGCGTGAGCAGGTTCTCATACGCATCGTGCACCCCGGAGATCGGCACGACGTGAAATGCAATGCCAAGATTCTCTGCAAGTGTGCGCGCATCGTTGACAGAGTGATCGCTGCTGAACCGCGACGGCATCGCCACGCCGACCACATGTTCTTTGCCCAGCGCCGCCACGGCCAAGGCACAGACCAGCGCGCTGTCGATCCCGCCCGAAAGGCCGAGGACGACTGACTTGAAATTACATTTGCGAACATAGTCACGCAATCCAAGTAACAGCGACTTGTAAATAGATTCTATCCCTGTGGCATGGGTTTCCACCCCATGATGATGCGCGCCGGAGTCTATGAGACCGCAATTCGCCGCACCATGCCTCACGGGCTGAAAGCCCGTGCCACGATCAAGCTCAACAATCAGCAAGTCTTCTTCAAAATCCTTTGCATTCGCGATCAAATTTCCCAAGCGATCAAACACACAACTGTTGCCGTCGAAGATCAGTTCATCATTCCCGCCCACCTGGTTCACGTACACCAGCGGGTTGTTGAACTTCTTCGCCTGCTCGCCGAAGAGCTTGATGCGGAAGTCGTGCTTGTCGAGTACGAACGGCGAGGCCGAGCAGTTGATCATCACTTCGGCCCCTGCGGTATCGAGGTCGGCGATGGGGTTCTGATGATAGAGCCGCCGGGCGATCAGGCGTTCGTCGTTCCACAGGTCTTCGCAGATGCTCAGGCCCACATTTGTTTCGGCGAGATGCACAAGTTGATTGCGTTGGCTGCGCGGGCCGGGTTCGAAATAGCGGCTCTCGTCAAAGACGTCGTACGTCGGAAGCAGCGTCTTGTAATGTCTTGATGCGACCGCGCCGCCGATCAGCACCGCGACGGCGTTGCGCAGCGGCCGGCCGACTGGCTCAGTGTTGCGGTCGGCGAACCCCACGATCACTTCAATGCCCTGCGCCAACCCCGCCAAGCGGTGAACGGCGGCAATGTTGTCATCGATGAAACTGGGCTTGAGCAGCAGATCTTTGGGCGGATAACCGGTGATCGAGAGTTCCGGAAACACCACCACGTTCGCGCCGGCCGACCGGGCCTGCGCGATGAACGACGCGTGTTTGTCGGCGTTGGCGGAAATATCGCCGACGGTGGGGTTGATCTGCGCCAGAGCGATCTTCATGGTTTTGATCTTACGGTTGGAGCGGCGGCGGGGCGACGCGCCGCTCGCCTCGGCGGCTGGTGCGTTCGGTTGCGATACTCATGCCGCTGAAGAATCCACGGAAACTGCTGGTTGTGTGCGCGGTAGAGCATGCCCAGCGACCAGCACGCCCAGTGCGTCAGGTAGATGCCAAACACCAGACAGAACACGCCCAGCCCGCCGACGAGGCCGGGGTATTTGAGCAGGCCCTTTATAAACAGCGCATAGGTGCCCATGAGCACGCCCGTAACACCACTGCAGTAAATCGTAGGCCCCAGGATGAACAGCAGCACCGCGCCGATGTAGCGTTGGCCGCAGATTTTGATCACGCTCAGCACGCGATCCGGCCGCATGTTGGCGAACGTGCCGGCAGTGGCGGCGGTGAGGAATGCCGCCGGGAATAACAGCGCGCCGATCAGCACCCCGATGCCATGGCCGATCCAGCGCGTTTCCCCCGGCGGCACGAACGAATACATCAAGTACCAGGGCAGAAACGAAAACATCAGCGCCAATGCCGTCGCCACGAAGGGGTTCCAAAAGTCATCCACGAAGCTCATCGATCCGAACGGGATCGGCAGATCGTCCTGCTCCAGCGGGCCGGTGGCTTCTACAATCCTTCCGTAGTGGCCGGCCAGCCCCAGCACCAATGCCAGCGGAATGATGGCAAAGAAGAACAATCCCGCCGCGACAGGAATAATCGCAATTTGCAGAAAAACGTGGGTGATAAAGACGAAGAACATCACCGTAATGTTCTGCGGCTGGAAGAGCTTCAGCCCGATCCACCCGATCCCCCCGCGTTCGTGCGGCGTCGCCACGCGATAGCCGAGTACCGCCGTTGCCATGGGAATCGGGCCGGTGCCACCGAACTTTGTTTCTTTCTTCACCATCAACGGCACGACAAGCTCGCCGGTGAGCGGGTCGTATTTCGGCGTGTCGCCAACAGCCGACTCATCGGCCAGCGGTATTTCATCGATGCCGGCGCGGGCCACATCTTCGGGCGTCGAACGCAGGTCGATCTCGTCACCCGAGTCGTCAACTCGGCTGCGCGTGAACGCTTGGGTGATGTGGCGCAGGCGGGTGGGTTCATCGACAATCTCCAGATCGGTTAGCTTGAAGCTGCCGTCGGCGTCGAGATTGCGCAGGTCGGATAGGGTCGGCACGTCGTTGAGCCGGCCGCAGCGGGGGCATTGGATCATTCCCCCGGCCTCGTCGTCGGGGGTTTGAATCGGCTGCGAGCAGTGGCATTTGAATTCGATCATGCTTCGTTCGACCCTGCCGGGCTGTTTCGTTTCAGGTTCGATCAATCCGGGCCGTCTTTCCATTATATATGGACGTTGTCGAGATGGCGTGACCGCTTTGAGTCGTTTCGTGCCCGGCCCTACAATCGTCGGCGGATTGGTGAAAGGATTCTCTCATGCGTGCTTTGGTTGTCGTGGCCATTGTTGTTTCGGGGTTGATGCTGCCCACGAGGGCGAGGGCGCAGGAGCAGAAAAATCCTGACGAGTTAAAGAAGCTGTATGAAGAGGCCGTCAGCCAGCTTAAGGCCGCGCAAGACCGAAAAAATGAGTTGGCCGCCGAAAATGAGAAACTGCAGGCCCGCATTGTGGAGCTTGAAACGCGGCTTGCCGAACGCAACGCCGAGGCTGCCGATTACGCCGAGCGCACCTGGTTTCTGCGTGCCCATCTTGCCGCCTGGCAGCGGTTTATGGATCGTTATCCGGATTGGCGAGCGCGCTGGGAGGCGTTCCTCGCCGCCGATGTGTTTGATCCTTTGGCCGACTGGCCTATCCACAATGCAACACCCGGGCCAGGGTGACCGGCGGCAATATGGGCCGGTTAAGATCATCATAAGTGGTTTCCTGTAATTGGTTTACATTGATTTATATGACCCCGGGACGTTCTTTCTTGACGGGGTCGGCCTCGGGTAGTCATACTGTGTTGGCCTTTTGGGAATGCGATCGAACCGGCCCGGCCGTGCTTGCGGCGGGGTTGATTGCGGGGCCAAATGTAAGCGGTTACGCGGCGGAGTTTGCCAACGCGCTCGGAGCCAACATCGCCTTCACCTCTGCAGGGTATTGGATTTGCTGATCGCAGTTTGTCTTGATCGAGATTGAAATGGACGCAGCACAGACAGGGTCCGCCGCCGCCGCGCCGAACGCGCCGTTGATGCCTACTGCCTCGACGCACCAGCCGATCGTTGAGCAGGTTGTCGGGGCGATGGTCGAATCGATGGTCGAACCGGTGGGCGAAGTTCGGGCGCAGTTGCTGCTTTCGGAGTCGCACTTCCGGTGCCATACGCTGCAGGCCGGCGGCACGACCATTCGTATTCTCCCAAGCGGGTGCATCTACGCGATCGAGCGCGACGGCATCCAGATCAACCAAATCCTGGCAAGCCCGACCGCCGGCGGAGTTCATCGGATTTATCTGCGATTGCTCGGCGACACGATCGAGCACGAGCAAATCGTCGGCCCGGAAGCGCGAAGCGAACGTTGTGCGGGCCACGATCGGTTTGTATGGAGCGGCCGTTGGCGCGATCTGCACTACCGCTGCACTTGCCGACTGCATGCCGACGGCGCGGCGTGGTTTTTTCAGATCGAAATACAAAATCACGGTGCCGAGGCTGTGCGCGTTGATGCGATTATGCTGCAAGATGTCGGCCTTTCGGCGCGCGGTCAGGTTCGCAACAACGAGTTGTACAACTCGCAATATCTCGACCATGCCGTGTTCAACGATCATCGCATCGGCCCTGTGCTGATGGCGCGGATGAATCTGCCGCAGCCCAACGAAAACCACCCGTGGCTGATGCAGGGTTGCTTTCCGGCCGCGAAGGGGTTCACCACCGACGGCTTGGACTTCTTTGGCGTCGGCCATCGCGGGCCCCACGAAGCGGCGGCGCTTTCTCGACCGATTATTGGTGATCGGGTGCGTCAACATGAAACCGGCTACACCGCGTTGCAATCGGTTGATTTGCCATTGAATCCGGGGAATTCTGCAGAAATCACATTCTTCGCCACCTTCGATCGCGACCACCAGCAGCCGTCGTCCGCGGCCGATTTGCAGCGCGTCGAAATGGTTGAGGCCATGCGCCAACAAGTGTTGTCTTCGCCAGTGATGCCTGCGGGCGGCGTACATCGTCCGGTTGCTGTCGCCGACTATGACGGTCGCGCAGCGCCGAGTGTTTTCGCTGATGCCACGGCGTGGCGCGTCGACGATCTTGATCCTGCATCGATCGACCGACACTTTCCCTTCGCGCGCCGCCACGAAGAATTTAGCGGCGATGTTGGCAGCGGCCCGTTGCATTCGTTCTTTTACGGCGACGATGCGCGGCATGTGGTTCTCCAGGTCAAAGAGCGATCGGTGCTTCGGCCGCACGGGCATATTCTGCGGTCGGGCCGCGGGTTTACACCCGAGGCGGATCTGCTTTCGTGCGCGTGTTACGCGGCGGGGGTATTCGCTTCGCAGGTCACGTTCGGCAACACCAGCCTGGCCAAATTCCTTTCCACCGCGCGCGATCCGTTCAACCTGGTGCGTTCGAGCGGGCTGCGAATTTTCGTGCGCGATCAGCCGACGGGCGTATGGCAACTGCTGGGCGTGCCGTCGGCGTTCGAGATGGCGGCCGAAGGCTGTCGTTGGCTATACCAGTGCGATGGAAGAGCGATTGTCGTTGCCTGCACCACGTCCGAAGAATCGCCAGTCCTCAAGTTTACCGTGACCGCCGATGTACCGGTCGAGCTGCTTTTCTCGGCCGAAATTGCCGCAGCACCGACGGAATATGATCATTCTGCCACCCTCATCGTCGATGCCCGGCGCGGCCGGCTTACCGTGCGACCGTCTGCCGAATCGCTCATCAGCGCCAAGCACCCAGACCGCGCGCTGCACATTGTTGCACACGACGCCGCCGATGCAGCGGCGCTCGGCGGCGATGAACTGCTGTTTGCCGACGGCAGATCCCGAGGCCTTCCGTACGCGGCCATTCGAACGCGCGCAATCACTTCCTTCATGCTGAGCTTGGTCGGCACCGACGGCCCGACCAAACCCAACGCCAACGGTCACGCAGCGCGCCCGCCGGCCCGCAGCACCGTTCCACACCGCGACGATCCGGCGGCATTCTGGAACGAACTCACCGCCGATGTGCACATCGCCACGCCGCAATCGGTCCATGCCGGCACGCTGCAGGACACGCTGCGCTGGTTCGCGCGTGATGCCACCATTCACCTAAGCGCGCCGCGCGGCCTCGAGCAAGCCAACGGCGGGGCGTGGGGCGTCCGCGATGTGTGCCAGGGTCCGATCGAATTCCTGCTGAGCTACGGCCACACCAGCATCGCCGCCGACATTCTGCTCAAACTCTTCTCCCAGCAATACGCGCGCCGGCACGATTGGCCGCAGTGGTTCATGTTTCCGCCGTTCCAGGAAATTCAATCGACGCATTGTCATGGCGACGTTCTAATCTGGCCGGTAAAGGCGCTGTGCGATTATCTCGAGCAAACCAACGACGGCGCTATTCTCCAGAAGCGCGTGCCGTACACGGATGATGTCACGTTCCAACGCGGCGAGCAGCACGAAAGCATTCTGCAGCACGTCGACCACGTGCTGGACAAAATGCGCCGAGATTGCGTGCCGGGCCTGTCGCTGCCGCGTTACGGCGACGGCGACTGGGACGACTCGCTTCAACCCGCCGACGCCAACCTGCGCGATCGCATGGTCAGCTCGTGGACGACCGAGCTGATGCACCAGACGCTGCGCCGCTACGCCGTCGCGATGGCGCAGTTCGGCCAGGTTGATCGCGCCCGGGTGGCCGAGCAGATGGCGGCCGAAGTGGCCGCCGATTTTCAGCAGCACCTTCTACCCGGCGGGGTGGTGGCCGGGTTTGCCATTTTCGCCGACCGCCAGCCGGTCGAGTACCTTTTGCATCCTGCCGACCGTCGCACCGGCCTTCGCTACCGGCTCATTCCGATGACGCGCGGCATCATCAGTAATCTTTTTACGCCACAGCAGGCACATCGCCATCTGCAACTGATCGGTGAACATTTGCTCTACCCCGACGGCGCACGGCTGATGGATCGCCCCACGCCCTACCGCGGCGGGGTGGAGACGGTGTTCCGCCGCGCCGAGTCGGCTTCGTTCTTCGGCCGCGAGATCGGGCTGCAGTACGTCCACGCGCATCTTCGTTACGCCGAAGCCATGGCCGTGCTGGGCCGCGCCGATGACTTGCTGCGCGCCCTGCTAATCGTCAACCCGATCGCCGTGACTGATGTGGTCGGCAACGCCCGGCCCCGGCAGCGGAACTGTTTCTTCAGCAGTTCCGATGGCGCCTTTACCGATCGCGCGCACGCTTCAAAAGACTACGAAAAGCTGCGCAGCGGCGAAATCCCCGTCGACGGCGGGTGGCGCATCTATTCGAGTGGGCCGGGCATATATTCGAGCCTGGTCATCCGGCACTTCTTCGGCCTGCGCCGCTATTACGACTGGGTCGAGTTCGATCCGGTCTTGCCCGCAGAGTTCGACGGCGCAACGTGCGAACTCACGCAAGCCGGCCGGCGCGTCTGCTATCGTTTCCACGTCGCAACCGCTAACTCCGGCCCGCGCGCCGTGCGCATCAACGGGGTGACCATCCGCGCCACGCAGGAGGCCGCCAACCCTTACCGCACCGGCGGATTCCGCTTCCCCGCCAACGAGTTCGAAGCACTGCTGACGCTCGATGAAAACCTCGTCGAGATCGACCTGTAGCCCGCCGCAGACATTTACGGCACAACTTGAGCTAAGGCTCAAATCGTGGCACCCTCGCTACTGACAAAATTTACCCGCCGACTTTTTCCGGGGCGGCGAGGAGTTTCTCGACAATTTCTGCCACCTTCCCGCGGGCGTTTGCGCTGTACAGGTTGCCCTTCTGATCCACCACAAACAATGCGGGGATCGAGTTGATGCCCCAACTCATGCTGAACTCGCTCTGCCAGCCTTTGCCCTGGTAATATTGCGGCCACGGGATTTGTTCTTTGGCAACGAACGCCTTGAGCTTGGTCAGACCTCCCTTGTCTTCTGGTTCGTCAAGGCTGATGCCGATGAACTCGACGCCCCTGTCTTTGTACTTGGCGTAGATTTCTTTCATGTGCGGCATATCGGCGACGCACGGGCCGCACCAGGTGGCCCAGAAATCGACCACGACCACTTTGCCGTGCAGGTCGGCCATTGACATTGGCTTGCCGGTGACGGCGTCGGTGAACGACAGTTCGAACGGCTTGCCCACGCCGTCGGCCTGGCGGATCTTTCCTATCGCGGCTTGCGCGCTTTTTGCGGTCGGATACACCTCAACCACGCGTCGCAATATTGCCAGCGACTTTTCCGGCTGATCGCGCATCCGGTCGGCGACAGAGATCAGCAACGATGCGGCTCGCTCGTCCGTCGGGGCGGCTGAAACGAATTGCTCGACCAGCGGCAGACTCTGATCCACTGGCTGGTTGTAATCCATCGCGGCCAGCTTGGCTTTCGCATATTTCAGATCAAGCGTGAGCTTGTCGTCCGGGTGCGCTCGCAAAGCCGCGTCAATTTCCTCATCCGCAACGGGTCTTTTTTCAAGTTGCCACAGGGTGATCCATCGCGTCATGACGAGATCGAATGCGTTGGGATGATTCGGGGCCGCCTTCCAAAGCTCGGCCGCGAATTCGGCGCGCATTTCCATCGCGGCGTTGCGGTCTTTCATGAACTGCTGGATGTAGGCTTTATCTTCCTGCTTAGACTGATCGAACGGCGGCATCCCCACCGCGTCGTAATCGACGACGATCGCCCCGGCATCTCGCGCCGCGGCAGGGGCATCACCGGCGAATGACGTTCCGGTGGTGAGAGCGAGGATCAAAGCGCCCGACAGGAAAACCTTAAGCATGAGTATCACCTTTCCTGGAAAAGTTATTTGGCCGAGTCGAACAACGATGAAACGTCTACCTCAAAACCCGGGAGCAGCGCGGAGCGCGCGATCTGTCCGCGGCCCACGTCGCCCTGCGCGATGTAAACGCCGTTCACCAGAGCGAGCACCAGTACGCGCTGCTTGTCGGCGTCGATGATCCAGTATTCCGGGATTTCCGCTTGTTGATAGTCCGCCCGCTTCTCGACTAAATCGCGGTTCCGGTCCTGGCTCACGACCTCGACAACCAAATCGGCGCCGTCGGCGAATTCTTCTGCCGCCTTGTGCGCGTTCTGTGCAAGCGTGAAGACGACATCCGGCTCTCGAATCCTGCCCGGCCAGAGGCGCACCGGATACGCCGCCAACACCGTCTCACCCTGGCCCTTTGGCTTGATAAACGCATCGAGGATGTCCGCGAATGCGCGGGTGAGTTTCTGATGAGTTCGAGTGGGTATGTCCAGCACCTCGACGCAGCCGTCGGTCAGTTCGATCTGCCGCGAAGTCAGATTGCTGAGCGCGAAGAAATCGCCGTCCGACCAGTCGCCCTGCACAGGCCAGAGCTTGACGATCGGCCACGACGGGTCGCCGCGTTTGGCGGGGGGAACTTGAACATCGATTGACATCGTTGAGTGAATTATATCACGAGCATCAATTATTTCTTCGCCGCTTTTCTCCGACGCAGCTCCGCATCAATAAAACGATCCAACTCCCCGCGGTCTAACACACTTTCTACATCGTGCGTTTCGACGTTGGTGCGATGGTCTTTCACGCGCCGGTCGTCCAGCACGTATGAACGGATCTGGTTGCCCCAGGCGATCTGGCCTTTTTCGCCGACGATCGCCTTCAGCTCGGCATCGCGCTCGGCCTGCTGCAGCAGTTCGAGCTTGCTCTTGATGATACTCATCGCCAGCCGCTTGTTTTGCTGCTGCGACCGTTCGACGGAACAGGTTACCGTGATTCCGGTGGGTTTGTGCGTAATTCGAACCGCCGACGCCACTTTATTCACGTTCTGCCCGCCAGGCCCACTGGATCGGACAAAGGCGACGAAATCCAGGTCGTCTTCGGGGATTTCGCCGTCAGTGTCGTCGTCGGCGAACTCGGGTGCAATTTCCAGTGCCGCAAAGCTTGTCTGCCGCTTGCCTTGCGCGTTGAATGGAGAAGGTCGCACGAGCCGATGCACGCCGGCCTCGGCACGCATGTAGCCGAACGCATATTCGCCGGCCACGCGGAAGGTGGCGGATTTGATGCCGGCCTGCTCGCCGTACTGACGATCGACTTCGGAAACATCCCAGCCGCGCTTTTCCCAGAAATAGAGATACATCCTCGCGAGCATTTCCGCCCAATCCTGCGCTTCGGTCCCGCCGGCGCCGGCTTGGATCGTGACGAAGCAATTGAGCGGGTCGTTGGCACCGTCGAGCAACGCCTGCAGCTCGATCAACTCTCCCTTGGCTTCGAGGTGGGTGAGCATGCGATCGGCCTCTTCCAGCGAATCGTGGTCTTTGGCTTCTTCGGCAAGCTCTTTGAGCGCACGGGCGTCGTCAATTTCGCGCAGCATGGCCTCAATCGGCTCGATGGTGGCTTTGAGAATCTTCACCTCGGCGACGACGGTTTTGGCGGTTTCCTGATGGTCCCAGAAGCCCGGCTCGCCCATGCGCGCTTCAAGCTCCTTTCGGCGGGCGATTTTCGTGGGGAAGTTAAAGAGAGTCCCGAATGGCAATGATCCGGGCGCTAAGGGTTTCGATGGCGGTTGAGAGATTATCGTGAACCATGCATGAATCTTAACCCATGCATCACCGCACGGGAATGAGCGCCGCGGTAAATTCGCGAGCGTCGTTTGTTGGCAATTGCAACGTCCGCTACGCATTCGAATTAACTCAAGGGCGTTCCGGGCCGATGTTTCGAAAAGCCGCCGATGTCCTACATGTAGTTATCGGCTGTCCTGGCCTGCATTGGGAGCCTGGAAAGAGGAATGCCACGATGTCTCAGCGACCCGCCGACAACCGAGCCGAAAGAACACGCCTGACCATCGTGGAAGCGCAGACGGCGCTCCAGCAGATGGATAACGCCGCCAAGCCCGCCGACGCCAAGGCGCGGCGCATGCGCATTCCCTACACCGATCAACAGGTGGTGTTGGAAACCGAAGAGGGCGCCGGTCGAAAAATTCGCCAGGCACTTCAGGGGCGCAATCTCAGTACGTTTGGATTGGCCGCGATGCACCCGCAGTTTGTGCATAGCGGGCGCCGTTGCGTCGTTTACCTGGATTCGCTTGAAACCAACGCGCCCGTGGCGATTCCCGCCAAGATCGGGCGCTGCCGATTCGTGGGCGGGCGTGTACACGAGGTGGCCATTCGGTTTGAGGCGCCGATCGACGTGCGGCACTTCATCCGCCTTAATGCCGCCGACACCCGAAAATACGCCGCCGAGCGAAAGGCCGACAACCTCGAAACGCCCGAGACGGCCGCGGCAAAGCCCGCGCGGGCTTCGGGGTCAGCCTTGGTGGTGGAAGACTTCGAGAGCAATCGCCAGCTCTACGCCATGTGGCTCGGTAAGATTGGATTGAACGCGCTCAAAGCGGCAAATTCGGCACAGGCAGAGCAGATTCTCGCCGAGCATCCGGTCAACCTGATCCTGGTTGATGCACAACTGGGCGAGAATGACAACGGACTCGTTCTGGCGCGTCGACTTCGCGCTAGAAAGCTGGAAACGCCGATCATCTGCATCTCCGCCGACGCATCGGAAGGCACTCGAGCCAAGGCGATTGCCGCCGGGTGTACTGATTTCCTGCCCAAGCCTTTCCAGCGTGAAGAACTGGAACACATCGCCATGGCATTATTGCGCGGCGACCCCTACGGCCCGTTGCAGAACACTCCCATTCGGAGCACGCTTGCCGACGACAAAGATACGTTGCCTCTGCTGGAAAAATTTGTGGACCAGGTTCGAACGCTCGCTGACATGCTGCGCACGGTGATCAACAGCAACGATGTCGCCGGATCTGCAAAAATCTGCCAGCGGCTGACCGAAGGGGGAACCGGCTATGGCTTTGCGGCGGTGTCGGACGTGGCGAAATCGGCGATTGCGACGATTGCGAAAGACCCCAAAAACCTGCTGCGCATCCGCCGCGACATCGATCGCGTGCTTCATGTGGTCAATCGCATGCAAACCTGAATGTCGGTCAGTCGGCCAACCGTCAGTCGGCAAACTGGGGTAACACCGGGATACTCACCCCTTTGGGCGTCGGCTGTGCAAGGGGCGCGCTGATCTGCGGCACGTCTTCCAGAACACGCGCCATCGCAATCTCATCACAACCGTGGCGCTTCGGGCAACGCACGCAGTCGCTCCAAACCTTTAAGGGCAGCGTGTCTTTTTCAACGACGACAAATCCGAGCTTCTCAAAAAATGCCTGTTCATAAGTGAGGGACATCAGCTTGCGAATGCCCAGCCGGCGGGCTTCATCAATCGACCATTGCGTCAGCAACTTGCCGATTCCCTTACCCTGCCGTCCGATCTTTACTGCCAGCGACCGCACTTCGGCCAGGTCGGCCCAGATAATCGCCACCCCGACGCAGCCGACCACCTCACCGTCATGCTCGCATACCGCAAAGTCGCGCACATTCTCATAGAGCTGCGCATAGCTCTTAAACAGCATTTTGCCCAGTTCGGCATGGCTGTTGACGATCGCCTGAATCGCAGGCACGTCATGAATGGTGGCGGGGCGGATGAGCATGGTGATGAGAGTATACGAAGGATTATCGAAGATGTTCTTCAGGAAAAAGCGTTGCGGTGGGGCAGATATTCCTGTCTGCCTCGCGTTCCACGCGACCTCAACCGGCGAACGGCATGGAATGCCGTGACAGACAAGAATGTCTGCCCCACCGCCACGAAATAAATAAAGTCAGCGATCAACCGCTAAGACGGCTGCACCTACGGCTCCACATCCGGCGTGACCTCTATCAACTGCATCGATGCCTGCGGAAACAGCTTGCGATGCTCCGGCGGGGCGTCTTGGATTTCCATGTCCCCGTCAATGTCGGCCTGGTGAACCAGAATTTTCTTCTCGCGGATCAATTCCAGTATCGCAAGGAACACGCCGATCATCTCGCTGCGGCTGCTTCGACCTTCCAGCAGCGTACGCAAAGACAGTTTCGGCTCGCGCTTCAACCGATCTTCAATGTCCGCCGCGTGGAGTTCGATCGGGGTTTCGTCGTACTCCACTTCATGATACTTGGGTTTGCGAAACCCGATATCCTTCATCAGCCGGCTGAACGTCTCCAGCAGGTCCCACACCTGCACTTCATCCATATCCAGCGGCGGAGGCTCGTTGTTATCAATCTCCGGCAGCACGGGCACGCGCGGAAATTTGCTCTCGTAGTCGAACCGATGCCGCTCGAGCAGCGTGGCCTGATCTTTAAATCGCTTGTATTCCAGCAACTGCTTCACCAGCTCGTAGCGAGGATCGGTGAGTTGATCGAGTGACGACGAAGAATCCGCAGCGGCAGTTTCCGGCTTGGGAAGCAGCATCGCCGACTTGATTTCCATCAGCGTCGCCGCCATCACCATGAAATCTCCTGCGACGTTAATATCCAGCCCGTGCTCGCGGCTGACTTCGCGCAGGGCCGCCAAATACTCCATGTAGGTTCCGGTGATGCGCGCGATGGGAATATCGTAAATATCCAGCTCGTCGCGCTTCAGCAGAAACAGAAGCAGATCGAGCGGACCGTTGAAGACATCGAGTTGTACGCGGTATTCCATGGAGGCTTCCTTTCCAGCATGGCTGCGGGTCAATATTTAATTCTTAGTCGGTCGGCTTCGGCTTTGGTCAATCCCATCGCGATGGTGACGTTGCCGGTTCCCGTCGCGCCATAACGCTGATTGGCCGCGTCCATAATCATGGCGCTTCGCTCGACAGCATCGAGTTCGCCCCATTCATCCCAGACAACATAGAAATGCATCAGCCGCCCGGCGCCGTCGCGTTCTTCGAGAATCACCGGCTCGATAGCGCCCGGGTCGGGGTGTTGCCACTCCCGGCAGAGCGCGTCGAGCAGTCGGTCGTAATCCGCGTGCTGTCCGGCTTGTTGCAGGTTACGTACTGGCATATCGCTAGCTCCATAAATCGGCGATTCGGGCACGCGCCCACGAGGCGGCACGGTAGACCATTTTGGCCTCATTTGCCGACACCTGTTCGGGATGATACCGCATTTCATTCCACCACGTCGCGTAGACCGCCATCGTATGTCGGCGCAGCTTTTCGGCCGTGTCCTGCGGCAAAGGCTTGGACTGCACTGAACGACGGCGCTGGATGTACTCGCTCCAGTACAAAATGCTGTGAAAGCCCTCTGGCACGACCGACGGCGCAACGTTCATCAACTGCTTCGTGGTATTGAGCCACGCCCGCAGATCAGTCGTCGGAGGCAAGCCGTCAACTTTGGCGGCTGCAACTTTGAGATGAATTTCAACCGAAAGCCCGAAAAAGTAGACCGCCGCTGCCAGACGCCCGGCGAGCAGTGCCTCCAGCCCATCCCAGTATCGCTGTTCCGCTGCGAGCGAGACAATTGAAATCGATTCGGGTTCACGCTCGAGCCGATGCCGAAGAGACTGTTGAGAGAGATTTGCGGCCATCGCGACGGCGAGTATTGTACGCTGTGTGCCCAGCGATTCCATTGCGACGTTCGCCCGCCAGGTCATCGAAGTCGAAGCCGCCGCCGTCGCGAAAATGGCTGCGGCGGTGGATGACGCGTTTGTTCGCGCGGCCGAACTCATCCAGAAATGCCCCGCGACGCTGCTCACCTGCGGCATCGGCAAGGCCGGACATGTCGCCCGCAAAGTGTCGGCGACGTTTTCATCGACCGGCACACCGTCGCACTACCTGAACCCCGCCGAGGCGGTGCACGGCGACTTAGGGGCGGTGCGAAACGGCGATGTCGTTCTGGTTTTCAGTTATTCAGGCGAGAGCGATGAGATTCTGCGAATGCTTTCCATCCTTAAAAAGCTGGATCATCCTGTAATCGCCATCACCCAATCGAAATCTTCCGGCCTCGGCAGGCACTCTGATGTGGTGATCCAGATGGGACCGGTCGAAGAAGCCTGCCCGCTGGGTTTAGCCCCGTCGGCCAGCACCACGGCAATGCTGGCGTTGGGCGATGCACTGGCGCTTTCGGTGATGAAACTGCGAAACTTCACCCGTGATGATTTCGCCATCTTCCACCCCGGCGGGCAACTGGGCCGAAAGCTGATTAAGGTGGCCGAGGCAATGTCATTCAAAGCCGGCGACAACCTGCCGCTGGCGCGCGATACGCAAACCGTGGGCGAAGTGCTGTCGAACGTGGCCAAAATTAAACGCCGCTGCGGTGCCGTGGTGCTCACCGACGCCGCCGGCAAGATGAGCGGCATTTTCTCCGACGGCGACTTGCGGCGGCTGGTCACCGGCGATGTGAATGCGCTCAAACGCACCATCGGCGATGTGATGACCAAAAACCCGCGCCGCATCCGCGGCGATCAGTTGGCCAGCGAAGCGATGGCGATCATGCACCAGTTTCGCTTCGACGAATTGCCGGTGGTCGACGAGCAGGACCGGCCCATTGGCGTCATTGATGTGCAGGACCTGGTGATGCTGAAGATGCTGGATGTGGATGACAAGGCATGAACGTGTTTTTGTAGCTTACACTTTCGGTATCGCGTGGAACGCGATGGCAGACAGGAATGTCTGCCTCACCGGGTGAGTCAGGGCAGGTAATTGATGCGTTCGGTCATTCTGGTTCTCGCGACCATTGGCGTGCTCGGCGGCGCGTTTTTGCTCTACGCGCTGCTGCAAACCGCGCCGCCGGCGCTGGAAAATGCACGGCAGAACGCGGTGCGACTTAGCGATCGCCGTGCGGACGGCGGTGCGACCACACAGTCGGTTGACAAGCCATCCGTTGAAAACAATGTAAATGAATCGTCACAAGCGCCCGCCGCCCCGGCTCCTGTTTTGCAGAAAAATTCCGACCCGAACGAACGCATCATCGGCGCCGGCGAAAACGTGTGGGTGAAATCGTTCGATAAAAATAACCGCCTGGCCAACGAGTTCCGAGCCGCCAAGTATGATCCGCAGGGCGACTTGGTTAACGTCACCCGACCGCAGGCCCGGTTTTATCTGGACGACGGCGCGGTGCTGCTGATCGACGCGGCACACGGGCAGGTGGTCATCCCCGCCGGCACAGGTCAGCGTGAAACCATGCGCGACAGCCGCGGCCAGGCGCCGACGCGCGGCGAGTTGTACGATGTCACCCTCAGCCTACTTAAAACCGTCGACGCCACCGATCCCATCCTCCGCTGCTCGATGAACAACATCGTGTTTGATAACGACACGTTTCGCATCGCCACCGAAGCCTTCACCGATGCTTCGGGCCAGACCATCCCCGCCGAGCGCGTGCCGGTCACCATCCGCGGGCAGGATTATGACTTTGATGGCTACGGGCTGGTGATTCGCTGGAACGAAGTCGATCAGCGACTGCAACTGCTTGAAATCGCGCGGGGTGATCGGTTGGTGGTGAAAAATCCCGGCGCGCTCAAGCTCGACTCGATCACCCTGGGCCGAGGCGACGCGGCTGCGGCGGGAAATACGGTAACGCCAGCAGTACCCATCGAAGTAAAGTGGGCCGGGCCTTTGCGGGTGACGCCCGGCAAGATCAGCAAGACGCTGGATCGCCAGCATTACCGGGCGATGCTCACCGAGCAGGTAAAAGTTACGCAAGCCGACAATGAACTGGCCACCGCGGACGTGCTGGAACTGGCCTTCAGCGTCGAACCGCAGGATAAACCCGCCGCCGGCCGCGAACGGCCCGTGGTGGTATCGCTCACTGGCGCGCCAACCGTCGTCAAAATGCAGGGCATGCAGGCCCGCGCCGCGGTGGTGAGTTTTGATACGGCCACCGGCAAGGCCACGCTACGCAGCTCGGCCGAGTTCCCACAAATTGGATTGCAGGATTCCACCGGCCGCACGATGTTCGCTCGGCAGGTGGATTACGACCCCGCCCAAGGCACGGCAACCCTCGCCGGCCCGGCCAAGTTTGAAATCCGCCTTCCCCCCGACGCCGCCGACAAAAACGACGTGCGCACGCTCGTCGCCGATGCCTCAAAGCAGTGCGTGATCGTGTTCGATCCATCGCAAAAGGAACCGGTGATCAAGTCGGCGATGCTCAGCGGCGATGTGGCGATCGACCATCCGCAACTCAAATTGTCCTGCCAGGCACTCGACCTTTCGTTCGCCGAAGATGCCCCCAACGGCGCGCCGGCACTTGATCGTCTGTCGGCTGATGGCGCGGTAAGCGCCAACATCCTCGGCCGCGACGGCAAGGCACAGAAGATTCAATGTCAGTCGCTCCAACTAAAGACGCGCCTCGGTGCCGGCGACCAACTGTCGGCCGAATCAATCGTGGCCACCGGCGACGTGCGCATCGAATCGCCGCAGCAGCTCGTGCGGGCCGGTCGGCTTGAGATAACGTTCGCGCCGAATACGGGGAGCGCCGAGAAATCGATTCTCTCCATCGGCGACGACCGAGTCGCGACGCTGCTGGCCGATGGCAACGTGAGCTTCGTCTCCCCCGACGGCGGCGGAGTTTGGGCCGACCGGGTGACGCTTAACGGCGACCCGGCCGCGCCGCGCGATCTGCTGCGCGTCGAAGGTAAACCCGCCCGCATCGGCGATGCCCGCGGCATGCTGCTGGCGAATTTAATCGATTTCGACCCGGCCACCGGCGACGCCAAGGCCATCGGCGGGGGGAAATTCCAAACCGCCTTCGCCGCCGCCGCCGACCAGCCCACTCGGCCGGCGATGGTCGAGTGGACAGGCGATTTAACCTTTGATAGCGCCCGCGGCATGGCGCAGGTGAACGACGGCGTGACGATCGCATCCGACCAGCCCGACGGCACAAAGGTCACCGGCAGCGCCAACGCGCTGTCGTTGGCATTCGAAAAGACGCCGGCAACGCAACCCGCCGCAACGCCGCTGGCGGGCCGGCGCATTCGCGATGTAAATCTGCTGGGCGACGTGCAGTTTGCCGCGCAGCAGAACGATGCCGCGGGCGCGCTGCGGCAGCGGATGCACCTGTTGTGTGAGAAGCTGGTTTATCAGCCGATGGACGGTCAGATCATCGTTCCGGTCGCCGGGCGAATGCTGGTGGAAGACCGCCGCGCCGTCGAAACGAACGTGGGCGAGGCCAAGGCCGGCAGCGAGATGATGCAATCTCCCAAAGGCGCGACGGCATTTCAATGGAATGAAAAGCTGTCATTTTCACCGGCCGACAACCGTGCCGAAATGGCCGGCGATGTGCTGGTGGTGCATCAATCCAGCGACGCGTCAACGCGGCCGATGCGGCTTAACGCCGATGTCGTGCTGGCCGAACTCGCCGGCAAAGCCGCCGCCGTCGGCGATACACAGGTGAAGCGCCTGAGCGCGCGTGGCAACGTGCGGTTTACGTCCGGCAAGCTCGAGTTCTCCGCCGCCGAGACTGAGTTCCGCCCGCTGGAAAACATCGTCATCGCCCGCGGCGACGACCGCGTGCCCGCGCTGTTGCTCGATGATCAGGGTTTAAGTAAAGGCACGTTCGCCGAGCTATGGCTGAACACCCGCACGCAGGAATCGCATGTGCGTGACTTCCGCGCTGTGGTTCGAAGGTAGCGTGCTGCTTTCGGCGATGGTTGTCATACCGAACGGTACTGCGCAGCAACGGTTCGTCGTAAAACGCCTTGACGCCGCGCGCCGGTCATTCCGCGAAACCGCAAGCGCCCGCTTCGCCAATTCGCGCATCGCACGCTTGCGGTTCGGCTTAACAGGATCGCCGGGTAATCTCAAAGTGCTGCGCGGCATGGCCGCGCTGCGCCAGCACGGTCGCGCCGGCGCAACGCCTGTTTAAGAAAAATCCGGCAGCACGCGCCCTAAAACCCCAGCAAATATACTGTTTTGCAACGGCGCGCTGCGCCAGCGCGCGCCGACCAGCGCAGCGCCGGCCATTGAATAGAGTCGCTTGTTCGCGTGAACAGGTGCTCTTTCAAATTGGAGGCGCAGATGAACAATGAACTGGCAGTCACCGGCGGCAAGGGTGTGCACGATAATGCACGAGAATGCACGATTTCAAACGAACCCGTTGCTCCGCAGCTCACCCAACAGCAACAATCGGCGATCGAATTGCTCGTACAAGGCCAATCGCTGGTACGCATCGCGCACGCCTTATCCATTGATGCAAGCACGCTTTATCGATGGCGGCAGGGCAAGGCCTTTGACGCCGCGCTCGGTGAGCGCCGCAACGATTTGTGGAAAGAGGCGATCGGGCGATTGAAATCGCTCGTGCATCCGGCGCTGGATGTGACCGAGGCGCTGCTGAAGAATTGCCAAGCCGAAATCTGCTTCCCTGCCGCCGTTGCCGTGTTGCGGATTTCGGGGTTGACCAAAGCATTGCAAAACAGCGATTGAAGCAAGCGACCGGAATGCAGTGGGCGTTACATCGGCGTAATCACCAGCCCAAACCCGGCCCCGCGGATGGCCTGGCCGGGTTGCAGCGGGGTGGTTTCGTCGATCGGCTGGTCGCCCATGGTGACGGCGGTGGCGCCTTTCAGGTAAAGCTGGCCGTCGCGCTGGATGATGACGATGGCGTCCGTCAGGCTGTCGACGCGCACATGGCTCGCGCCGCCGGGGCCGATCACGACGTCGCGGTCCATCAGAATAATTCGCCGAACGTCCGACCGTGGGTGACGCGCGCCGCTGAGATCGATCGTCGCGGTGGTGCTGGCCGGCACGGGCATCGCGAACATCATTCGACACCGCGGCGACAGCGCGATGCGATCGCCGGCCCCGAGGAGTTTCGACGCGGTCGCCATCGGGCTGTCGTTCACCGCCACGCCGCTGCCGCCGCGGAGAAAGTAATCATCTTCCACGCGCTCGATGGTGGCGGTGGGGGTGTTGGGTTCGCACACGAACCCCACCTGCACGCGGCTGCTGGAACTGATCGGGCCCAGGGTCACGGCGCTATCGCGCACGACCACAAAGCTGCCGGCGCCATCCACCTGAACCAGCAGGCGATTGGTGAGCGTCGTCGGACGGCGCGGCGAACCGGGAATGGGCGGGGGAGTCATGCGCGGCGCGCTCATCATGGGTGCCGGCGCGCCCGGCGGAGCGAGGGTTTCGTGGAGGTGATGCGCTTTAACGGTGGCCACTAATCCCATCGGCCCGCCGCGAACCGCTTCGATGGCGGCGGCGGCTTCGGCCAATCGGTCGGCGCCGTCACGCAGCCATTTGGCATTGTTCATTGTGCTGTAGAGCCGCCGCAGAATCTCCTCGGCGCGCCGCGGCTGCCCGCGGTCGATGGCATCCCATGCGGTGCGAAGTTGGCCGAGCGACTGGCGGAGTTGTTCAACGTCCAGCGCGTGCGGTGCAAGGCGGGTCAGGCGTTGTTCGAGCAGCATGGCCCGGTCGAGCCGGCCTTCGGTCAGCGATTCGGTGGCTTGCTGAGATAGATCGCGATGCAGTTGATCGATGAGCGTGGTCGCCTGGGCGTTGGTGGAATCGAGCTTCTGGGCGGCGAGCAGTTCAATGACGGCCGACTCGTAATCCTGTCGCGCGATGGCGGCGCGGGCCTTATCGATCGATGCACGGGCACGCTCGGTTTGATCCGACAAATCTTCCATGATTGCCGCCAGCCCGCCGGTGCTCAGTTCGCCTCGGTTGACGAATTGCTGAGCCGTCGCGAGCCGGCCCTGATTCAAGTGAAACCGCGCCTTGGCGACAGCCTCGGCGCTCTTGCGGTGTCGCTGCTGGCTGTCGAGCATCGCCGCAGCGGCCTGCGCTTTCAACTCAACCGCCTCAGGCATCGCTCCGGCGAGGCGGAGGGCCTTATCGGCATCCATGGCCGCGTCGGCGGGACGATCCATCGACAGCCACTTCCTGGCCCGGGCCAGCAGGCCGGTCGTCACCTGCGTGACCAGTTCCTGGCCCTTGCGGTGCGACCGAACATCGGGCCGCTGCACGAGGGCCAGGGCCTCATCCAGCCGATCGTCGGCCAGAGCAACTTCGGCTTGTCGAAGGCGGAGGAAAAGCACGGAATAAACTCCCGCTACGCCGATCACAAAAAATTTAATGTGCGCCGTTCGTAACGATTAACGATTGACGATTAACCAGATGCTTACGACAGCCTCCTGTCAATCTTCAATCTTCAATCGTCAATCTTCAATCGTCAATCGTTACGACGCGATCAGCACGGGAAACATGATTAATGGGAACCGCTCGACGAAGCCAGAAACTCATCCGCCTTCGCCTTCAGTTCGCCTTCGTTGATCACGTTCGCCTGAAGCGGCTGGACGAATTTGCTTTCGTGCGCCATCACGCGCTCGGCGACATCGAGACGGTCGCGGATCTGTTCGATCAGCTTCTGCGACTGGGCCAGCTTGGTGTTGTCAATGCTCGCATTGGTGCCCACGCTGCTGGCCTGCACCAGACGGTGCTGACTTTCCAGCGAGGCGATCTGGGCGACGAGCATTTCTTTCTGCTGCTTCGTCCGGTTCAGCGCCTGCACTGCGGCGACGAGGCTCTTGGCGCGGTTATCGAGCAGACGCGCCTTGCCGGCCAGAACCGATTCGGCCTCCTGGCTCAATTCCAGCCGCCGGGCAAGCTCTTCTTTCACCTGGTCGCGCGAGTATTCAATCCCGGCCAGCGTGAATGTTGCGGCGGGCTTGTTGAGCGCGTCGCGCAGGCTGGTGAGGCGAACCTTTTCTTCGCCCAGCGATTTGTGGCTGCGGGTGATGTCGATTCGCAGGTTGTCAATCTCGACTTCCTGCTGCGCGATCAACCGGATGTTGGCGTGCATTTCGGGAAGGATGTCGTCGACCAGGTCCTTCGCCCGACGCAGCTCGAATTCGACGGGTACGTTGTCGCGCACCGCCGTCTGCACCGCCCGGCTGCCGGTGGTTACGTAGCTGCAAAGATCGCGACCAAAAACCAAACCGCCCACGAGCACCGCGCCGCCCGTGCCGATTACCGCATACTTGACGAGTTTTCCGCAAAACATAGCAAACTCCTGTTGTTAAACCGGCGGCGGCGCTCGCCGCCTACAACAGGGGAGTTCGATTGGGGGGGCGGGATATTTCAGGGCGGTCAACGATTCGTGCCGTTCGCGGTGCGTTCGGGTGAAGCGGAATGGCGCGAGCATGGAGGGTGCTGGTGAGGGTTACACCGTCATTTCTCGACCAGATCAACCCCGATGTAAAGCTCGGCCAACGGCAGTTCGATGGATACGCTCGGCAGCTTGGCAACGGCGGCGAGGCCCTGATAGACGGCGATGCGCCAAGCGCCATCCTTCTGCCGCGAGTACGTTTCGATCATGGCGGTCGATTGCGATACCAAAACGTAGTCTTCCATCGAATCGATATCGCGATAAAGCGAAAACTTTTCTCCGCGGTCGTAGCGCTCAGTCGAGTCGGAAAGAATCTCAAAGATGACTCGGGGATTTGTGATGGTCGTCTGCTTGATATCGTCCGGATCGAACTCTGGCTTGCCGCAGACGATGTTAGCATCAGGGTAAAGGTAATTGAGTCGCTTGCCGACGCGAACACGCATGTTGCTTTCCAGCATGAAGCACGACGAGCCTTTCAACCGCATCCCCGCGGCAAGTCCGAGATTCATAATAATCCGGCTTTGCGAATAGCTCCCCCCGGCCATCGCCAGAATCTCGCCGTCATGAAACTCGTTTTTCACCTCAGACTTTTCCTCAAGTTCAAGGTATTCCGCGATCGTGTAGCGACGTTGTTCGAGAGGCAATCCCATACAGTCAATTCTATCAGATCACTTCAGTTGTTCGAGCCAATCTTTCGGCGGAACCGCATACGGGCGGAACTTCTCGATCGTACCCTGTTCTTCGCTGTAGGCGATCGCCCGATGATACCCCAGCTTGTTGGCGGCCGGGCTGTCGATGAGCGTGCTGCTGTCGGCGGCGCTCATCTGCATCAGCACGCGGTTGTCGAACTCACGCAGGGCGTTGCGGTCAATCGTGCGATCGACGCTCACCGCAGTATCGGCCCAGGCGATGATGTGAATGCCCAGGCCTGGGCCTTCTTTGATCAGCTCATTGAACTGCTTATCGGCCGCCGGCGGTTTGTCTTCCCCGCCGAAGCCGAAGCCGTCGTCGGTTTTCCGCAGGGCGCGGTACCGTTGGAGGCCGAAGATGCAAAGGAAGATCGGAGGGGCGGAGGCGTCGTCGGCTTCCTGACGATGCTTAAGTTCGACGGACAATTCCGCGATCGCATCCGCGGTCGCACGGTACTCGATCGTCTTCAGTTCGTGCGAAAGATGCGCCGCTGCGCCCGGCAAACGACCCGCAAGCGGCGAATCGGCCGGCGTGCCGTCGAGCAAAACGAATCGCGCATCTTTGCCGCGCAGGCTGGCCGACAGGCTGATCATGGACGACATCATCATCGCCAGCGCCTGCTCTTCGCCTTGGCCGATGAACAGCGCATTAGTCCCCGCCTGCCGTCGAAACGCGATAGCCGTCGGGTCTTTAATCGCCACCGGTTCACCCAGAAACGCCAGTGGAATAGAAGGCAAATCCTGTCCGGAAAGGATACGCGCCAGCTTCAGATTCTTACGAATATCCGAAGGCGCATTCCCCTCAAACACAATGGGTGCCTTGACCGCATTCCTGGACGGGGTGGCGGCTTCAGCCGCCGCCTTACGAGTCACCATTTCCAAAAACCGATCCCGATTCTCATCCGGCAACCAGGCGACTTGGAACGGCGAATTGCCTTCCACCAACCCACCCGCGTCATTGTAAATCGCTTCACCGGGACGATTGAGCAACCGCGCCGCCGAGTTGTTGTCGCCAAGAATCAGTTGGCTGTCGGCCTCGGAGCATTGCAGCGCGATGCGCACGGCCATCTGCCCCAGCGTAGCCCGCGAAAGCCCGCTGCTCCCGCCGATGGTTTGCGAACCGAGCAGCACGTGAATGCCGAACGCGCGTCCTTGCCGCACCAGGCGGTCGATGTACAACGCAGCGTCCTGGCCGAGCTTGTCGTCTTCAACAAAAAATTCCTGGAACTCGTCGATGATCAACAGAACGCGCGGAAGCGGCAAGCCGGACGAGTCGCGATAAGCGGCCAAATCCTGCACGCCAAGTGTTCGAAACATCTCGCCGCGGCGAGTCATTTCGGCATCGATGCGCTGCAACACGCTCAACCCAAACTCGCGATCCGATTCGACCGCGATCGCGCGGGCGTGCGGCAGGCTGTTCGTCGCGTACGTTTTGAATTCAACGCCTTTCTTGAAGTCGATCAGATACAGCTCAACCTCATCCGGCGAATACCACATGGCGGCATTGGTGATGATGGCGTGCAGCAGCGTCGATTTACCCGAACCGGTCTTGCCCGCGATAAGCGAGTGCTGCGCTACGCCTTTGCCCAGTCGCAGCGCCTGCTGGCGCGTAGCGCCCATTCGGCCGACGGGGACGCGCAGTTCACTCTTAGCGCTCAGGCTCCAGAATTCACTCGGCTTGGGCGCGATGGATTCAAACGGCACCTGAACCCGGTTGGCGTCGCGGGCCAGCTTGCCCACCTGATGCATGAGCCGCGTCAATTGCTCTTCGCCGGGGGGGCCGTCGAGCGAGAGGGGAAATTGCGCGAACACGTCGTCTTTCCACACAAACCGCGCGCCGGATTGAATGAGGTTAACGCTGTGCGCTTCGACGTCATCAAACCCGCTGCCGGCGGAGATTATCTGGCGGGTGTCGCGGAAGATGAGCGTGTACACGCCGCACCGCGCGCCGGTGCTGGCGATGCTCGCCAGCCGGCGCAGCGCGTCGGGTTGAAAACCGTGCGGAAAATCGCTGATCACCAGAAACCGATACGGCTCGGCCAGTTCGCCGGCCTGACGGTTGTAGTCATCGATTGTGGGAAATTCGTTGCGCAGATACTTCTGGATGACCGTCTCCATGTGCTCGGTGAGATCGGTCAATCGCTGCTCGATGTGCTCGGGATCGGTCCAGATGCGCGACGAAACCAGCGATTCATCATAGTCGGCCAGATGCATGAAGCCGGCAAAGTTCTGGCCCAAAGCCACCGGGTCGATGATGGTAAACTTTACCCGTCCCGGTGGAACGCTGGTGAGCAGACGCGCCATCAACATCTGCAGCGTGGCTACGGCGGTGGGGCGGCCGGCACGATCGGCCTGCACCAGCAGCGACGCCTGGCGCGGCAGAGCCAGCACCGCCGGCAGATCAAACTTCTCGGGCAGTTCGAGCGTGAACGGGGTGCCTTTGGGCAGATGCGACAACAACTGCTGCGCGTCTACCTCGATCGACCCGAATCGCACCGCCGACGGGAACTCTCCGGGCGCGCGCCACGCCGCAATGGCCTCATCGGTCCACTCAATCAGCGGCCCGGGGCCGGTACCGCCGCGCTGCAGCACGTTCTGCTGAATCTGCGTAAGCCCGGCATGCCAACGCGCCAACAGCGCGTCGCGCGCGGCGGCGTGTTGCTGGCCAATCTGCACACCATGCCGCTTGTGACGGTCGGCGGCGGCGGCGAGGTCGTGCTCAATCTTGTGCCGCAAATCGTTGTTGGCGGCGGCGAAGGCGGCTTCGGCATCAGCGAGCAGTTTATCCCGACGATCATTCAGGTGGCCGACTTTCGACGACAACTCTCGATCCAGCGCCGCGACGCCTTCATTGTGCTTTCCCTTGGCGCGAGACAGCATCGGATCGGATTTGTCTTTCGAAGCGCGAAGTTCCACATCGCGCTGCGAAAGCGCCTTGTGCAGCATTGCGTCGAGGCGCGATTTGGTTTCGCTCAGTTTGCCGTCGCTGGCCGATCGCGCCGATGCAAGCGATTGCTCGAACGGAAGCAGCGCTGTACGAACCTGCTTGCGGGCCAGAACTTTGGCGAGAATGCCCAGCGCCGTAATCAGCACCGCGCCAACGCCCAGCCCAGTGGCCACCGCCTGCCAATCGAGCATTCTGCCGGACAGCGCGAACTTGCCTGCAATGCCGCAGCCTCCCAGCAGCAGGATTCCGAGCAACCACGGCGTGGCCCCGACCACGAGTTTGGGCAAGCCCAGCGACGTCAGCGTCGCCAGATCATTCTCGGCAGCCTTCATGCACAACTTGTACAACTCCGCCGGCGGAGTTTGTCTATCGGCTTGAAGCGATGGGGCGGCTGCCTCGGTCTGAGTCAACGGGTAGCCGTAATATTCGAGCACCTGATCGGCTTTGTCTCGCAGCTCGTCCAGCGATTGGTGGTCGTTGTCGTGCTCTTCGCGCGCTTTGCGATGATCGAGCTTTACCTTCGCTTGCGTTCCATCGGCCACGCTGTCGGCCAGCCAGGAAGCGTGGTCGAGCTGTTTCTTCACATCGCGCTGAACGGCATCAAAATCTCCCTTAACCCGAATACGCCGCACGCGGTCGGCTTCGGTGATATTGGCGGTATCCATTTCGTGCCGGCCGTTGGCTTCTGCCAGCCGCTTATCGTGCTCCTTGGCCGTCTCCTGCGACTGCGTGCTTTGCAAGTGATCCGCCTGCAGCTTGGCGCGATCAAGGTCTTTGTCGGTGACGTCCAGCTTCTGGCGATGTTCCTGCTCAATGGCGGCTTCGCTGGCGGCACACTCTTTGAGCAACGTAAGCAGGTCGGCCAGCGCGTTGCGCTGAGCGTCGCGCGCGGTTTCAGCCACGGGCACGGCAACCGGCGGCGGGGAAAGGATGACGGCGGTGTCGTTCATGATGGGTGCTTCAGTTCGAGGGTGCTAATCACAATCGCTCTATTCGCAATCTCGCCGGGCCCGCGCGAGCAGGTTGGCCAGTTGATCCATCGCATTGGCGGCGAAGCGAAGATCCATCTCCATCGGTTGAAGAAGCTCTTTCTCGACTTCCTCGGCCCGCTCGTCATTCCAATGCACGCGCACGTCGCTCCACCGGAGCGAAAGGTCTTTCATGGCTTTGGCGAGCGTTCCACGCGCTTCAAATACACCCATGGATCATACGCCTTTCTCTTGCGAAGGTGTCTCCACTTCGGGCGGCGGTGCGTCAACGTCGCCACGTTTCATGGACGAAGTATCGGCACTCGATGTTCCAGCGGATCCCGTCGATTCCAACCCCGACGCCACTCCCGATACCACTTCCGCCGGACGATAGCCGATGTATTGTTCCAATTGCCGCGTCAGCACTTCCAGCCGGGTGATCGTGTTGGGCAGGGACGATTGCACCGTGGTGGCAAACCGCTGCACGCTGCCTTTGTAATCGTGCGCAACCTTTTCGATCAGCCGCTTCCATTTCGACACCGCCGCCACTTTGTGGTGAGCATCTTCGAGCCTTTGTTTGGCGATTTTCACCGCCTTTTCTTCATCGATGGTCGACGGTTTGGAACCGGTGGAATCTTTGAAAACCTTCTTCGTCCGCAGCCGTTCTTCCGCCTGCGAAAGCAGTGCCGTGCGTTTGCGAACCTGTCCCTGCCAGAACGCCGATTGCTCGGTGTCGATCCACAGCATGGTGCGGATCAGATCACTCTCGGCTTCGGAAAGCGCCACGTTGGCCGACTCCTGGAACTTCTGAAGCGCCAGCTTAGCCTGCTTGATCGCATCGACATCTTCAACGCGCGCCTGGCTCATCGTTGTTTCAGGTAATCTTCGATTAACCCGGCCTTCTTGCTGAGGAACTGCACGTGCTGCTGCGACGCCTCAAGAAAATTGCTCAGTGCTTTCGCGGTGTACTCAAACCCCTCAGTGAACTTGGTCTGTTCCTGATCGCGCCAGGTTGTCTCCAGCGACCGCAGCCGCGCGTGAAGGCCGGACACCAACCCCTCAAGGTCTCGATTGAAGCGATTCAGATCGGACGCGAATCGGCGCAGCTCGGCGGGGTCAACATGGGCCTTTGACATGGGCCGGATTGTAGTCGAAATTCGAGGGGAAAACCGAGTATAAATCGAGTCGTCCGATGAGACTTTTGTGGCGGCACGTCATTATCAGTACGCGATCAGTATGGTTGCACGGCGACCAACGCGGATTCCGCTCGCGCGGACACCGCATTCATTCATCCGGCGATTACAAGAATCCGCCGCCCAAGGGGGAGCATGCCGGGCTTTGGCGCTATCACAAAGCGAGGTCGATGGAGCCGATCGTCATCAAGGATGTTCGGGATCGGGAGACAATCGTTCGGGAGTTTGTGTTGAAGCTTCGGTCACTCGGATATGTTGCGATCGCCGTTTCGATGTCGCGCACGCATCTGCACGCGCTGGTCGAATCACCTTATGAGTTGACGGAGACGAAAAAAATCATCGGGCAATGCAAACAGGCTTGCAGTCTGCGCGTTTCGATCGACGGGCGCGTTTGGGGAGAAGGAGGCAAGTTTGAAGTCGCGCGTGACAAAGCGCATCTGCACAATTCGTACAATTACATTCGAGAGAAGCAGGATTCCGGAACCGTCGTGTGGTCGCATCGGGAGGATGAAAATTGGATCAACCTTGACGTGCCGGTCAAAGTCATGAAGTGAAATTGCGCGCTCCTGATCCGAATCTTCGTTACACTCAGAATCGGCTTGTTGCGCGAGGTGCGATCACAAGCCGATTCTGAGTGTAACGAAGATTCGGATTCGAAATGTAATTAGATTTGGATTCGAAATCTAACGAAGATTCGGATTCGAATAACAATACGCGCAATCACTGATCAAACTGCCCATCAAATGCAATCGTCGATCTTCCAAAATCGAGCTTGCGAACCAGCGCCGACGCCTCTCGCGCGCCGTGCTCGCGATCCATTCTGGAATCTTCCCATTCGACCGACAACGGGCCGGTATATCCCACATCGTTAAGGGCGACGATGATCCGCTCGAAGTCGATGTCGCCATGCCCGGGAGATCGAAAGTCCCAATACCGCCGCGGATCGGCGAATGTGGCGTGCCCTCCGAACACACCGACCGTGCCGTCGCCTTTGCCCCACCAGGCGTCCTTCACGTGACAGTGGTAGATGCGCTTTCCAAAGGTGTAGATGAACTTTACGTAATCCACATGCTGATAGCCCAGGTGCGAAGGGTCGTAGTTGAAGCCGAACCGCTTGTGGCCTTTCACCGCATCGAGAGCGCGCTGGGTCGTTGCAATATCAAAGGCGATCTCGGTCGGATGCACTTCAAGCGCGAAGTTCACATCGACCTTATCAAACTCATTCAGGATCGGCGTCCATCGTTTGGCAAAATCGTCGAACCCGCGTTGCCAATATTTCTGATCGGTCGGCGGGAAGGCGTAGATGCTGTGCCAAATGCTGCTGCCGGTGAAGCCATTGACGACCATCGGGAACGCGATCTTGTCCGGCGAGGCGTCGCGCAACTTCCGGGCGGCCTTTGCCGTTTCGATCATTCGCTTAGCGGCGCGTTTGCGCACCCCTTCAGGCTCGCCATTGCCCCAAATCTCCGGCGGAAGGATCAGCTTGTGGCGTTCGTCGATCAGATCACAAACTGCCTGACCAACGAGATGCGCGCTGATTGCGAAACTTGTCAGGCCGTGGTCTTTGAGAATTTCCCATCGACCTTTGCAATAGCCCTTATCTTTGAGCGCTTTGTCGACTTCAAAATGGTCGCCCCAGCACGCCAGTTCCACACCGTCGTAGCCGAAACTTTTGGCCTTCTGGCAGATGGTATCGAAGGTGAGATCGGCCCATTGGCCGGTAAAAAGTGTGACAGGTCGCGCCATAAATGTTATCCTCTTGAAGCGGTTTGAAAGCCGCGAATCAGACCGGCGACAGGCACACTTGTCAACGCCATCCCACCTTGGCGACGAAGGCGAATTTGCCTTATACTTAACAATTCGCCTCGCAGGAGTGGCGGAATTGGCAGACGCGCAGGACTTAGGATCCTGTACCGAAAGGTGTAGGGGTTCGACCCCCCTCTCCTGCATTTTATGTCAGTCGTTAATAGAAATTAATTATGACAAAAACTGGTGGCGACTCGCTTCTTATTTTACCGAATTAACGAAGTAAATATCGAATTAAGAGGCCTAAAGTGGTGCCCGCACTTAGCTTTTACTGATCCCTCATTTCGTGAGAATTGGAATGCAGCGACACTTCCCCAGAAGCATTCCAGTTTCGACGCGCAGCCTGTCGTGCGATGCTGGGAATCATCCAGCGCCTGCAATTGATCTTGTGCTGGATGCGCTGCGCGACGGTTCCTCGGCGCAGAACCGAGACCTTGCTCTGCTCGTCGCTCCGATCAACGGCGCGCGTCCATTTCGGGCGTGCGCAGTCCGGCAAGTTGCAGTGCTGGGAATACAAATGAATTCCAGGCAAACACGCGATGGAAGCCGTAAAACGCATGCGTTGGATCGGTCGGGAGATACTCGTGGCTGGTCGGAAAATCGGGATCGATGTTGATCTCGGCCCACAGACGATTCGCAATTGCATCGTCGGCCTTCTTCCACCCGTGTTGCTTTCCGGTGACGTAGCCGCAGATTTCAAGGCGCAGCCAACTGCCTCCGTTGTAGTAGACGCCATCCATTCGATGGTCCGAGTAGCCCGCCGCGTGCGCCTTTCCAACCATCGGATGCCAGCTATCGGATCCGTATCCCCAGCCGTTACCTTGTTTCGTTAGTCCGATCAGAATCGGACGCACGGTGCCGATCTCCGGGTGCGGCGCATCTTTTCTGAACAACATCGTGGGAATCTGATCAAGATGATTGACCACCATCTCGTCGGCGAGAATCTTCCGATTGAAAATCCACAGGGAGAGAAACTCAGGGAAGATCTCCTCGAACCCGATCGCGTCCGCCACACCGACAGCGGGACGGACCCTCTTGAGGAGCGGGTCATAATAGCCACGATACGCGTTCTCGGCGTTCGCGATGCGCTCGTCAGAGATCTTGTCACTCACGTCGGGAATGCCCAATTCCTTGATGACGCGCAAAGTCACGGCCCACATCCCCTGGTTGACCGCGATTTCGGATGTGCCGTCCGGGAAATCCATGACGTCGTTCTGTCCGATGATGAATTCCGCGCGGCAGATGCCAGTCGCTTGCGGGTCGTAAGTGCGAAGGCAGTACTCGGCGGCATTGCGGACTTTTTCCATGGGCAGGTTGGTGCCGAAGCGCTGGCGATTCTGTAGCGCCCAGATCAGCCAAAGTGGAGTGGAATCATTCGACTTGCGCTCGATGTGCCCGCGGTTCGCATTTATGAGTGTCCCGATCACCCCATCTTTGCCCTGGTTTGCTCCCCACAACTCGAAGAGGCTCTGATTCAATTCGCGATCGTTAATGCCGGAGGTGGCGTAGAAGCTATCGCGCAGATAAATTTCGCCCGCCGCGCCGTAAAAAATGCTGGGGACCAACAGGGGACGAAAGACGTGCGGCTCGGCCGTCCAAGCAAGCATCATCGTGTCGGAGTAGATGACTTTCTCCGGATCGCTGCCTTTGAAGCCGAGCCCGTCGGCTAAGTACAACTGGCTGGCGAGGCGGTAGCCTCGGATGGTGTCGGGAACGGCTTCATCGGCGAAGATGAAAACCGTCTTTTCCTCCGGCCGGTCCATCTCGAGCCGGTGGTAGGGCTGCCGGTGTGTTGCCAGTCGTTCCAACTGCAAATCTCTCAGCTCGATGTTCTCGGGAGTATTCTGGGCAAAGTCGCCCATGTTGCCCAGGAACAGCAGGGCACCGGCGCCTTGCAGCGCCGGAATATAGACAGCAGTTTCGAATTTCTTCCATTCACCGTCAGATTTCGGAACTCGATCGTTGTACAGAGTCAGATCCTTGAGCATCCGTAAACTGTCATCGGCATCCCAAATACGAGCGGCGAAGTCGCGAGTCGAACGATACTCAAAGCTCAGGCCGTAGACCTGGCCTCCGGTGAGCGGCACTGGAATCAGAACGCCGTCGTCGGCATGGCGAATTCCGACGCTGATTCCGCTCTTGGTATCGAAAGCCGGCTCCCCGCGTTTGCGCCAGGTGGAGGCAGACGGCAACTGCACCCGCTGCGCAGGCAGCGGGTCGCGAACGAGTACCTCGCCAAAGGTCTGGCTTACGAAAGGGTGTCTTTCGGATGATGCTCTCTGCGGCGAAACGTAGTTGAGGTTCACGTCGGAAATTTCATTCGGGGCTGGCTTCACAAAATCGCCGTTGTCGCGGCGGATGATGCGGTTCCAGAAATTGCGGTAGCCGGCATCCGTAAGCAGGCCAACGGTCACGCCGTTGCTGGTGCGAAACCCGATCGCGGGGAAGTATTCGTGTAATGGGCCACCTTTGCACTCCGGCTGGTCGAAGGACCAGAATTTCGCCTTCGCGTCGGCTGGTTCCAGCTTGTTCGTGACCTGATAAAAGAGCAAATGGGCTTCGGCTTGACGCAGTTGGATTTTCTTGCGTACCACGTTCGGAGTGACCACGTTGTACTCGACTCGTACGGAAATCACCGTCTTCAAATTATCGAGGTTCGATTCACCGATTAGAATGATGTGCCGCTCGTCTCCGATCCAAGAAGTTGCCCTCCAGCCATCGAGACGGGAATGAAGCTCGCGCGAACCGTTCTGAAAGTCGGCCGAGAACTCGCCGGCGTCCCGGGCGATCGGCTCGCCATTGTAGAGAACTGTAGCGGTGTAGCCCTGCTTAGCATCCCCAGTGACTTTCAGCGTCATTCCGCCGGCACCGCGGGCCGTGCGGACAGCGCAAAGCAACAGCAGCAAGCAAGCCGTGATAAGGAATGTGCGCGGGAATCGGTGGCTGAATAGATTTTTCATGTCGGTATCGATTGACGAATGCGATATCTTACCATCATTACGCAATGCCTTACAAACGAGCGCGAGCGCGTTCCCGAGAGCGGCGTCGCGATGGCCAGGTCATCCGACCACACAAGCCGCTTCGCCTTCGCCTTGGCCGCGTAGAGGTGAAACCGCTCGCCGACGATCTTCGTCCCGACAGGTCGGAAGCGCCAACTTAGACCGAGTGGGCCACCGTCTTGATCCCCCGCTATCCTCAACTCGGCGTAGGGCTGGCGGATGCTGAGGGCGCGCATAGGTGACTCTGAATTCACTATTGACCGTTGACCGGCGACGATTCAGCAAGCTTCCATATCCAGGGCAAACGCATGTAACGAGCGGCGAGCGTAAGCGACCCGATTCGATCAGCAGTGCGACCGATTCCCGCAAAAATACATCCGGTTGCTGACGCTCGCGGCTCGTAAATCGGGGCACATGCGATTGCCCTGCTTCGATATCTCCCTTGTAGCAATTTATTTGACACTGTCGAGCCTGCCGTTCATAACCTCCAACGCTTCGCGCGCCAGCTGACATGTCGGCTCGGCACTTACGGTGATATAAGGTTGACACGAAAGGATTCCGCCTTAGATCAGGAGAATGCCATGCGCAAGTCCAAATTTCCTGACGACACTCAGATGACTGAGCAGCAACTGCGCGAGCGGGAACACTTCCTCCATCGCATGACCGAGGTCACCCTCGGCGTCTTGCAGGTTTTTGATCTTCAGAAGCAACGCAGCGTCTACATGAATTGCACGGTTGCGTCCGTGCTCGGCTACCGCCCGGCGGAAATCGACGAGCTTGGCGACAGCGTTCCCCAAACGCTGATGCACCCCGACGACCTGGCACGTTTTCCCGCCCACCTTGAACGCGTACGCTCGCTTCGCGACGATAGGGTCGCCGATATCGATTTCTTCCTGCACGGCGGGCTTGTCGTTACGATGCCGGCAACCCCTTTTGATAGAACATGTAGATTTGTATAATCGCTGGTATTTCTATGTCGACGACTAAAAACTTACTCGTCCCCACCGCTCTTCCCAAATCCCCTACGGGGATCAAGGGCTTGGATCAAATCACTGGCGGCGGTCTTCCCACCGGGCGGCCGACGCTCATCTCCGGGAGCGCGGGGTGCGGGAAGACGATGCTGGCCACAGAATTCCTTGTGCGCGGGGCGACGCAGTTTGGCGAGCCGGGCGTGTTCATGATGTTCGAGGAAAATGCGAAGGAGCTGACGGCCAATGTCCGTTCGCTGGGCTTCGATCTGGACAAGCTCGTGAAGCAGAAAAAGATCACGCTCGATTACGTCCACATCGAGCGCAGCGAGATCGAGGAGACGGGCGAGTATGACCTCGATGGGCTTTTCATCCGGCTCGGGCACGCCATTGATGTCATCGGGGCCAAAAGAGTGGTGCTCGATACCGTGGAGGCGCTCTTCGCCGGGCTGCCGAATCACGCCATCCTTCGCGCGGAACTGCGCCGGCTCTTCCGCTGGCTGAAGGATCGCGGGATGACGGCGGTCATCACCGGCGAGAAGGGTGAGGGCAACGCGATCACGCGCTACGGGCTGGAGGAGTATGTGGCCGATTGCGTCATCACGCTCGACCACCGCGTGACGGAGCAGATTTCCACGCGCCGGTTGCGCGTGCTGAAGTATCGCGGCTCGGCGCACGGCACGAACGAATACCCCTTTCTCATCGGCGAGCACGGGATCTCGGTGCTGCCGATCACCTCGCTGCGGCTGGATCACGCGGCGCCGACCGAGCGCCTTTCCACGGGCATCGCGCGGCTGGATGAAATGCTCGGCGGCCAGGGCGTCTTTCGCGGCAGCAGCGTGCTCGTCTCGGGCGCGCCGGGCACGGGCAAGAGCAGCATCAGTGCGGCCTTTGCCGAGGCCGCGTGCCGTCGCGGCGAGCGGGCGCTGCTTTTCGCCTACGAGGAATCGAGCGTACAGATCGTGCGCAACATGCGCTCCATCGGCATCGATCTCGCGCCGTGGTTGAAAAAGGGGCTGCTACAAATCCACGCCTCGCGCCCCACGCTCAGCGGGCTGGAGCAGCATCTTGTGGCGATGCACGATGCGGTGAAGACCTTCCGCCCGGGTGTGGTCGTGGTCGATCCGATCAGCAATCTCACGCTCGAACACGGCGAGCAGGATGTGAAGCCGATGCTGATGCGGCTCCTTGATTTCCTCAAGCAGCAGCAGATCACCTCGCTCTTCACCAGCCTCACCCTTGGCGGCAACGGCACGAACGCTGCGGAGGATTCGCAGATCGGCGTGTCGTCACTGATGGACACGTGGCTGCTGCTGCGTAATGTGGAGTTCAACGGCGAGCGCAATCGAACGATCTTCGTGCTCAAATCGCGCGGCATGGCGCACTCGAACCAGGTGCGCGAGTTAGTGCTCAGCGACGCGGGCATCGCCCTCGTGGACGTGTATATCGGCCAGGACCGCGTGCTCACCGGCACCGCGCGCGTGGCGCAGGCGGCGCACGAGCGCTCCGCGGCCGAACTGCGCCGGGAAGATCACGAGCGCAAAATGCGGCAGCTTGCCGCCAAGCGAAAGGCGATCGAGGCGCAGATCGCCGCGCTGAATGCCGAAGGCGAGGCCGAGGAAGCCGAGGTGACATTCGCCATCGCGCAGGAGACCTTGCAGGAAAAGACGACGCAGCTAAACAGCGCGGAAATGTCGCGACTGCGCGGCGGCGGCAAAGGCGGCAACACACCGAAAAAAGGAATACGATGAGCACGACGATGACCAAGACCAAGACCTACGAACTGCGGCTCTACGTCGCCGGCCAGACCCCCAAATCGCGCGCCGCCTTTGCGAATCTCAAGCGCATCTGCGAGACGCACCTTTCCGGGCAGTATCGCATCGAGGTCATCGACCTGATGAAGACGCCGCAGCTCGCCGCCGGCGATCAAATCTTCGCCGTGCCCACGCTGGTGCGCCGGCTGCCCGAACCGATCAAAAAAATCATCGGCGATCTTTCCAACGAAGAACGTGTGCTCGTCGGCCTCGATGTGCAACCGGTGAAGGAGTGAGCTTGATGAAAACGAAGCACGCCACCCCCGACGGCCACGACGCGTTTGTAGCCGCTGTCGCGCACGACAAGGCCCGCTACGTCCTGCGACTCTACGTCACCGGCACCACGCGGAACTCCACGCGCGCCATCGTGAACATCCGCAAAATCTGCGAGGAGTATCTGCAAGGGCGCTACGAGCTTGAGATCGTGGACATCTCCCAGCACCCGACGCTGGCCGAGGGCGAGCAGATCATCGCCGCGCCCACCTTGATCAAAAAACTGCCGCTGCCGCTGCGCCGTTTCATCGGCGACATGTCGCAGACCGAGCGCATCCTGCTCGGGCTTGATCTACGAGAGGCGAAAGCATGACGCCCACTCCCGCGCAAAACCCCGTGCCTGCCATGACTCCCGACGCAGAAGGGCAACTCCGCGCTGAAAATTCGGAGTTGCGCGCCCGGCTGGAAGAGGCGGAGGACACCCTGCGCGCCATCCGCACGGGCGAGATCGATTCGCTCGTGGTCGAAACGCCGGACGGCCCGCAGGTCTTCACGCTCGCCAGCGCCGACGCCGCGTCCAACCGCTTCCGCGGCGAGATTCTCGCCGAGGTCAGCGACGCCGTCATCGCCGTGGATGCCGACCAGCGCGTGACTTACCTGAACGCCGCCGCCGAGCGACAATACCGGGTCTCCGCCGGCGACGTGCTCGGACATCAGCTCAGCCAGATCTTCACCCGGCAGTGGCCGTCCGCGGAGGCCGAAGCCGCGACGTGGGCCGCCCTGCGCGAGCAAGGCGAATGGCGCGGCGAGGTCATCCACCGGACGCACGATGGCCGTGAGATCCCCGTGGAATCGAGCCTGACCCTGCTTCGCGACTTAGACGGCACCGACGCCGGGATGGTCTCCGCCATCCGAGACATCACCGACCGCACGCGGGCGGAGGAGGCGTCGCGGGAGAGCGAGCATCGCTTCCGCATCATGGCCGATGGCTTGCCGTTGGTCATCTGGGTGCATGACGCCCGGGGGCAGTTGCAGTTCGTCAACCAACCCTATTGCGAGTTCTTCGGCGTGACGCCCGAGCAGGTCGCCGGCCCGAACTGGCAGCCGCTGGTGCATCCGGACGATGTGGCGGCTTATGCGAGCGCGTTCAGCGCTTGCGTGCGGGATCGTCGCCCTTTCCACGCCGAGGTGCGGGCACGCCGGTTCGATGGGGAGTGGCGATGGCTTGAGTCCCGCGCCCAGCCGCGTTTCTCCGCGTCCGGCGAGTTTCTGGGCATGGTGGGCAGCAGCCCCGACATCACCGAGCGGAATCACGCCGAGGCGAAGTTAAGGCAGATCGCCGCCGAGTTGTCCGAGTCCGACCGCCGTAAGAGCGAGTTCCTCGCGATGCTCGCCCACGAGCTGCGCAACCCGCTGGCCCCCATCCGTAACATGCTGCAAGTCCTTAAGCTCAAGGGCGACGATCAAAATGCAGTTTCCTCCGCGTCGCAAGTCATCGAGCGGCAGGTCGGGCAAATGGTGCGGCTGGTGGATGACCTTCTCGATGTCAGCCGCGTGAGCCGGGGCAAGATCGAACTCCGCAAGGAACGCATCGGTCTGGCGTCCATCATCCGACAGGCCGAAGAGGCCGCCAGCCCACACTGCCAGAGCATGAACCACGAGCTGACCGTCACGCTGCCTTCGCGACCGGTGGAGGTGGACGGCGATCCGGTCAGGCTTATTCAGGTCGTCACCAACCTGCTCACCAACGCCAGCAAATTCACCGACGCTGGCGGGCGAATCTGGCTCAGTGTCGAGGGTGTCGGCGAGCAAGCGGTGATCCGCGTGCGCGACAACGGAATTGGGATTAACGCCGACAATCTGCCCCGGCTTTTCCAAATCTTTATGCAGGCCGACACGTCGCTCGATCGCCCGGCCGCCGGGCTGGGCCTCGGCTTGGCGCTGGTGAAAAACCTCGTCGAGATGCACGGCGGCACGGTGGAAGTGCATAGCGAAGGCATCGGCCGGGGCAGTGAATTCGTGGTGCGCCTGCCTCTGCTACCCGATGCGCCAATAGCGGAAACTCCCGAACCTGTGTCGACCGCAGCGACCGAGAACGCCGCCAAACCATCGTCAGCCAAGCGAATTCTCGTCGTTGATGACAACCGAGATTCTGCGGATTCAATGGCGATGATCTTGCAGATCGATGGCTATGCGACACACACCGCCTACGACGGTTTGCAGGCCTTGGAAGTCGCGGCGAGTTTCCGCCCCGATGTGGTGCTGCTGGACATCGGTCTGCCGGGCCTCAACGGCTACGAGGCCTGCCGCCGCATCCGCGAACAGGCGTCGGGCAGGCCCCTTCAACTGGTGGCCCTGACCGGATGGGGCCAGGACGAAGACCGGAAGAAAACCGCCGAGGCCGGCTTCGATGTGCACCTCGTCAAGCCGGTGGACTACGACCAGCTCCTGAAGCTTCTGGCGTAGTCTTGTAGGGTGTGTCGGTACCCCGGACGCACCAACTCGCGAGCGATGGAGGACGATTACGCGCGGGTAGATCGCGATCGCGCGTGCCCGGTTGGATATCGGCTGCGACTCGATCGTTCTCACGCGCCGCGGAATCGTTATCGCGCCGCTTCGAATAGCTATCGCGCCGCGACGAATAGCTATCGCGCGCCTTCGGACCAGGTCGTCCGACCCTACGAGCCTCTTCGCCTTCGTCCTTGCCGCGTAAAGGTGAAACCGCTCGCCGACCATCTTCGTCCCGACAGGTCGGGAGCGCCAACTTAGACCGATTAGACCGAGTGGGCCGCCGTCTTGATCCCCCGCTATCCTCAACTCGGCGTACGGCCGGCGACACTATCGACGACGTGCTCGCCTGTCTGGGCTATTCCGCGCGCTTGCTCAATCATCATATCGACGTGGCAGCAGTTGCGTGAACGACTTCCTGTTCGACGAAAACGTCCCGATGCCGCTGCGGTACGTTCCTTCGTTGCCGGTGATTCACGCCACTTCACTCGGCCCCAGTCCGTCCGACCGGGAGTTGTGGACGTATGCGACGCAAAATGCGCTGGCGATTGTCAGGCGGATAGCCCGGACCCGTTGATTCAGCCGAATTTGCTGTCGAACTGCCCATGGGGCCCGATCCAAACCCAGATGATCGTGTCCCCATCCCGATGGCCAACCGCCCGGATGCTGATGGTGACCCGCACCGACCACAGATTGTCTCGTATCCGCCAAGCTTTTTGAAGCGCAGGGAATTGTGCAAAGGGTCTTGAAGGAACAACCGATGCGCCCGCCGCGTCGCCTTCTGATCGGCCGCGCTCAACACCCGCATCGCCCGCCAGAAGGCCGGGGTCGCCCGAGAGATCACGGCTTCTCCTGATCGGGCGGCACACGATCGCCCGACTTACGATTGTCTTGCGCCCGATCAAACGCCGCATCATCCAGCGGCTCGCTCCCCTCGGCCAGCGCCGCCCGCACAAACTCATCCAGCTTCGGCCGCGGCTTGGGGTCGGCGATGGTCCGCTCCCACGCCTCGTCATCGTGCTTGGACAAGAGAAACCGCGCGAAGTCCGCCACCTCCGCGCGTTCCGTTTCCGGCAGTTGCTCACAAATCTGAATGAGTTCCAGAGTGTCGGTGCTCATGACCTGATTTTAACCGAGAGGCAAGTTGATTCCAACCCTCATGATCGTCGTCCCGACAGGTCGGGACCGCAACTCCACCGTCTAAATCCCCCGCTATCCTCAACTCGGCAGGAGTTCACCCCGGCGCGCCGGGGCTGGCGGATGGAGAGGGCGAGCATTCCATTAGCATCGACCAACACGCCGCGTGCGTTGAGTAATCGTGAGGCGTGCGCTATAATGCTTTAATGCTTCGAAAGCTCCCGCTGGTTTTCTCACCACAGCCCGAAGGCGGGTTCACTGTCACCTCGCCCGTGCTTCCCGAACTTCTTACCGAAGGGGACACGCTGGATGAAGCCTACGCCAATGTCTCCGACGCCTTGGCCGCCGTGCTGGAACTCTATGCCGAGCAGGGCCGCACGCTGCCCCAAAGCACCGAAGTTTCCACCAGCGGCGAAATCATCTGGTCGGAATCGCTGGTGGAGGTCGCGTGAGATATCGCGACGTGGCGCAGAAACTGGCTGCGCTGGCCTGTCGCGAAATTCCCCGCACCGGCGGCGGCTCTCATCGTAAGTGGCTGAATCCTTTGACGAATCGCTCAACCATCGTTCCCGATTGGGGCGGTAAAGACTTGAAGCTCGGCACCGTACGCGCCGCAGTCAGGCAGCTTGGCCTGACCTGGGAAGCATTCACAACTGCTTAAGACCGCATCGGCCGACTGCGATACTCCACCGTCTTGATCCCCCGCTATCCTCAACTCGGCGTAGGGTTGGCGGATGCTGAGGGCGCGCATAGGTGACTCTGAATTCACGATCGACCGTTGCCCGGCGGGGAATCAGCAAGCTTTGATATCTCCCTTGAAGCAGCTTTTTTCGACACCGTAGAGCCTGCCCTTCATGCTAACTAACGCTTTGTGCGCCAGCCGACATGTCGGCGCGGCACTTACCATGATATAAGGTTGACACGAAAGGCGCGAGAAACGGGCGGTTGTCCCGATTTGATTTGCTCAATGTTCGGAGGTTCAGGTCGTGAAACGGAATTTTGACTCCCCGGTGATGGTCGGCGTTGTCCTGCTGGTGGCGTTGCTGGTGCTCATCCCGGCGCTTACCTACCGGAATATCCGCCAACTCAACGAGGACGCTCGTGGGATCGTCCACACGCATGAAGTGTTGGATTTGACCGGCGACGTGCTGCTGGCGCTGGTGGACGCCGAGACGGGGCAGCGGGGCTTTCTCGTCACCGGCAAAGACATATTCTTAGAGCCCTACGACGCCGCTCTCGCCCGGCTGGACGGCCTCATGGCGAAGCTGAAAGACAAAACCAAAGACGATCCCGGCCAGCAATCCCGCATCACGAAACTACAAGAGATGATCGTCGTGCGGATGGAGTACGTGCGGCAGAGCATCGACTTACGCCGCACGAATGCGGAGGAAGCGTTTGCGTTGGTCGCTACGGGCAAGGGCAAGGCGCAAATGAACGCCATTCGCCAGCACGTTGCGGAGATGAAGCAGGTGGAAGGCGACTTGCTTAAGGACAGGGAAAGCAAGTCCGCTGCGGCCTATCAGATCGCAGTCACAAGCGGCCTGGTCACCGCCGTCCTGGGACTGCTCGCGGTCGGGGCGTTTGTCGGGCTTCTCAGGCGCAGCCTGTCGGCCCGGCAGAAGGCCGCTGACGTCATCGCCGATCAAGGAGAACGGCTGCGGACGACGCTCGCCAGCATCGGGGATGCGGTCATCACGACCGACCTGCACGGCCACGTCACGAACATGAACGCCGTCGCCGAGGCGTTGACCGGGTGGACGACTACCGAAGCAATGGGCCAACCGCTCGACGCCGTGTTCCGCATCGTCAACGAGACGAGCCGCAAGACAGTCGAGAACCCGGTAACGAGGGCGTTGAGGGAAGGCGTGATTGTCGGTCTGGCGAACCACACGGTCCTCATCGCCAAAGACGGCACGGAGCGGCCCATCGACGACAGTGCCGCCCCGATCCGATGCAAGGATGGTGAGATGGTCGGCTGCGTGCTGTGCTTCCGGGACATCACCGAGCGCAAGCGGGATGAGGTCGCGCTCGCCGCAGCGTTCAGGGAAAGCGCCGATCTCAAGGCCGCGCTCGACGAGCACGCCATCGTCGCCATCACCGACACGCAGGGGAAGATCACCTTCGCCAACGACAATTTCTGCGCGATCTCGAAGTATCCGCGCGAGGAACTCCTCGGACAGGATCATCGCATCATCAACTCGGGCCATCATCCCCAGGCCTTCTTCCGCAATCTATGGAGCACCATTGCGGGAGGCCGCCCGTGGCACGGCGAAATCAAAAACAAGGCCAAGGACGGTTCTTATTATTGGGTTGAAACGACCATCGTTCCCGTCCTGAACGCCGAGGGGAAGCCGCCCCAGTATGTGGCCATCCGGACGGAGATCACCGCGCGGAAGGAGGCAGAGAAGAAGCTAAGGCAGATCGCCGCCGACTTGTCCGAATCCGACCGCCGTAAAGGCGAGTTCCTCGCCATGCTCTCCCACGAGCTGCGCAACCCGCTGGCCCCCATCCGTAACATGCTGCAAGTCATTAAGCTCAAGGGCGACGATAAAAATGCCGTTGCCAACGCGTCGCAAGTCATCGAGCGGCAGGTCGGGCAGATGGTGCGGCTGGTGGATGACCTGCTCGATATCAGCCGGCTGAGCCGGGGCAAGATCGAACTCCGCAAGGAACGCATCGATCTGGCGTCGATCATTCAACAGGCCGAAGAGGCCGCCAGCCCACACTGCCAGAACATGAACCACGAGCTGACGGTCACGCTG
>Ga0163148_10000831_pt1 | contig 41813 bp, 33 predicted proteins | sample OliLakLV19MP7P2_FD_148606 | JGI IMG/M metagenome (GOLD analysis project Ga0163148, IMG submission 148606) | Freshwater microbial mat bacterial communities from Lake Vanda, McMurdo Dry Valleys, Antarctica- Oligotrophic Lake LV.19.MP7.P2 | ecosystem: Environmental > Aquatic > Freshwater > Lake >... | reverse complement strand
GCTCTGGCATGGCTGGCCCGGCACGGATTCCATCGCACAGCCGCTTGGCCCGGGCCAGTACTCGGTCACCGTGACGGACGCCTACGGCTGCACGGCCTCCAATACCTTCCCCTACACGGCCGAGCCGGACGCTCTCTGGATCGGCACGGGCAGCAATGCACAGACCCAGACCAACCCGCCCAACGGCACCGCAGTGGTGACGACCATATCGGGCGGAACTTCCCCCTTCGAGTACCTCTGGGAACCCGGCGGCAGCACCACACAGGCCATCGCGGGACTGGCAGCTGGCACCTACACCGTGACGGTGACGGACGGGCACGGCTGCGAGGCGGTTGAAGAGGTGGTGGTGGAACAGATGGTGGGCACGGGGGAGGCAAAAGGGCCGGCATTTCTGATGTACCCAAATCCTGCAGTGGATTGGATAAAAATTGTGCTGCCAGCTGGCCTGAGCGGGTATTTGGTGGAATTGGCCGACGCATCTGGGCATCTGCTGCGCTCCCAAGTCTGTGGGAACGGCGATTGTGTGCTGGACCTGCGCGGGCTGCCTGGCGGGGCATACTTCCTGACGGTGAAGATAAATGGGCAGGCGGTGTTCAGCAGTCAAGTGATAAAGAGGATGTAGTGGAATCACGGCCTTTAGACCGTCTTATTATTTCATCTCCTCCGCCAACTTGTCCAAGTCGCGAATCAACAGTCGGGAGCGATTGAAGCTCAGTAGCTTTTTGTAGCGAAGATCATTGAGGGTGGTTGTCACCGTTTGGCGGCTGGTGGCGGTGAGGTTGGCAATTTCCTGATGTGTGACAGGTTTTCGGATGACCCATTCATACCCCACCCGCTGACCTTTGGAGCGTGCGATATTGACCAGAAACTCTACGATGCGGCTACGGCTGTCGCGAAAAACAAGCGATTCCAAGCGTCGTTCCATTTCCAGTTGTCGCCCACCAAATATCTTCATAAAGAACAAGTTGAGCTCCGAACGGTCGCGCATCAAACCCTGCAATTCTTCGAGCGTCACCACACAGGTATGCGTGTCTTCGAGTGCAGTGGCAAAGTCGTGGCGGCGCTGTTCTCCCAGCAATGCCAGTTCGCCAAACACCTCCCCGCGCCCCAAAATTGCTTTTGTGATTTCTTTGCCCTCCTCGTTCATCGCCGATATTTTAACCCGACCCTCCGTGATAAAAAAAATACGGTCGGAAAGATCTTGCGGCACATACACGGATTCGCCTTTTTTGAAATCGCAATGCGTGTGATGTGCCATCAAATCCTCATTGCCCAGCTTGGTGGGACAAAGCAGGTGGGTAACATCAATATTCTCTAAGTGCCAGAGGGATTGCGTTTGCATGGTATGTATCGCGGAACTCTGTTCCGCGTAAGAATTCCCGGAACGGAGTTCCGGGCTACACGTTCAGATAATGCATAAGTGCATCATAGCGCTCACGCAATAGTTCGCTGCGGTCGGTTTCGCCAAAAGTTTCTTTCACCTCAAATTCATGGCGCTCCAACGAAGCGATGGCACGGGAAAGGTCGTGCCGGTCAAGTTTCAAGGTCAGTTCCACTTGCTCGGGATTTGGGTTGGAGGTGACAAATGCACTGAGAATATTCACTTTTTCTTCCTCAAAAATGCGGGCGATGGTAGAGAGTGTGTAGTCGCGGCGTGGCATTTCCAACACCAACACAGCACCGTGTTCGGTCATCGAAGCGGTGTGGGCAAAATAGCGAAGCACGTCGTTTTGTTGTACTAGACCGAGATATTGACCTTCAGCATCCACTACGGGAATGACCGTGAGTCGGTGATCGCCCATGATTTTGATAATTTCAAAAACGTGTTCGTTTTCATGCACTTGAAACAGCGGCAACACCGAAAAATCATGTTCGCTGAGTGGGCTGGAAAGTTTGTGGTTGAAAATTTCTTCTTCCGAAAGAAGGCCGACCAATTTGCCACCGTCAACTACCGGGAGGTGCTTTACATGATAGTCGTTGAGCATGTGGAATGCTTCGCGTCCCGTTTGTTCAACAGTGAGTGCTGGAATATCATGGGCGATGAGTGTACGAGCTGTCATGGATTACTATATCTAAACGTTATTAATCGAAGCTTGTTCGACTTGAGCGAACTTTGCGCGACCCTGCAAATATGGGTGGAATAAATTGTTCGCAAAAATAATAGTGATGCAAACACAAAAAAGTGCCAATCTCCGACCACTCTTTTTTCATCATGTGGCGCAGACCTCCCCCTCGCCCCTCGCCCTGGAAATTGAGCGAGCAGAGGGTTGTTGGTTGCATGGCCCTAATGGCGAACGATGGCTCGACCTCATAGCCGGCATTGGCCCCAGCGTATTGGGGCATAGGCTTCCGCGCGTACAAAATGCTGTGCAACAACAACTTGATGCCTACTGGCACACGCTGGTGTATGGGGAATTCGTGCTTTCTCCACAGGTACGACTTGCAAAGTTGCTTGCTGAAAACCTGCCCGGACTTGATTCGGTTTATTTTACAAATTCTGGTACGGAAGCCGCCGAGGGCGCGATGAAACTTGCAAAACGCGCTACGGGCCGTTCACAATTTATAGCCTGCAAATATGCCTATCATGGCAGCACCCAAGGCGCAGCCAGCTTGATGTGGCCAAAAGATTTTACGGAAGCTTTCCAGCCCTTGCTGCCGGGTATTCGGTACATGGGGTTCAACAATGCTTTCGATTTGAGTCTTATTGACCACCAAACGGCGGCAGTGGTAGTCGAAACGGTTCAAGGCGAGGCGGGCGTAATTCTCCCGAATCCATCCTGGCTTTTGGCACTGCGCCTACGCTGCGATGAGGTGGGCGCCTTGTTGATTTTGGACGAAATTCAAGCTGGAATGGGGCGTACCGGGCATCTTTTTGCTTTTGAAAAATATGACCTTGTGCCGGACATATTACTGCTTGCAAAAGGCTTTGGCGGCGGAATGCCACTTGGGGCATTTGTGGCTCGGCGGGAGCTGATGCAAACTTTATCGCACGACCCGGTGTTGGGGCATATTACCACATTTGGCGGACATCCAGTGTGCGTGGCGGCGGGTTTGGCTACCTTGGAAATTTTACTTGAAGGCGATTTGTTAGCGCAAGTACCAGCGAAAGAAGAACTTTTCAAAAGCCTGTTGGTACATCCCGCCATTCGCGAAATTCGCAGCGCAGGGCTTTGGCTGGCCTTGGATTTAGGCGACGAGGCCAAAGTGAAGGCTATAATTCAACATTGTATCAACCATGGAGTTATCACAGATTGGTTTTTGTTCAATGACCGCAGTCTGCGTATTGCGCCGCCGCTGACCATTTCGGAAGAAGAGATTCGGTTTGCTTGTGATGTGATATTGAGCGGGTTGGATTCTTAAATCTATACATTTGCACACATTTTAAGACATGGCAAAAGAGAAGAAAAAAGCGAAGATCGAGATTCTGAACCGTAAGGCGATTTACGAATTCCAATTTGTGCAGGAGTTTGACGCGGGCATCATGCTCACAGGAACAGAGGTTAAAAGTATCCGAGACGGCAACGCAAACCTCTCGGATGCGTATTGTATTTTTGACCAAGGGGAACTCTGGGTGCGCAACCTCTATGTGGCTGAATACAAATATGGTACGGATGCCAACCACCTCCCAAGGCGCAACCGAAAACTCCTGCTTCGCCGCCCCGAACTTCGAAAATTGGAACGTGGTATCAAAGAGAAAGGCTCCACCATTGTGCCGTTCAAAATCTTTTTTAGCGAGCGTGGATTTGCCAAATTGACCATCTGCCTCGCCAAGGGTAAAAAATCGTTTGACAAGCGCGAGACCATAAAAGACCGCGAGAACAAACGCGAACTTGACCGCGTCAACAAAGCTTATAAAGTACGATGATGGATTGTTAAGTGTTAAACGGTAAGTGATACAATCACGCATCGTTTTTCATTTACCCCATCACTTACCGCTTAACACTTAACAATCCTCTAAAATGGCAACAAAAAAAGTAAACAAAGCCTCGTTCAAATTTGGTGGCGAAACCATCAACCTAAGCAAAAGCAAAACCCAGGTCGCCGTTCGCTACATCCCTGGGATGAAGCGCGCGCTAAAGCGAAAAAATGCCGCTGACCAAGAGCAAATTCGTGATTTTGAAGTCATAAAATCCTCGCGCGGTATTGACCAAAAACTCGACGCATTGCGGGAAAAGCCTGAGGTTTCGGTTGGTACGCATATCTGGATCGTTGATGGGGACGATGATTCGCCGTTTATCCCAACCGGCTATCTATACATTGAGTTCAAGCCAGGCACAAGTTACGAAAAGCAGCAAGCAGCGATGCAGGAGCTCAATCTCAATGTGCGCCAAGTAGTAAGCCCAGAGGCATACCGCGTAAGCACTACTCCAGACTCGCCCAACCCTGTGAAGTGTGCCATGCTGCTCCAAAAGAATCGCATCGTCAAAATCGCGGAGCCAGAATTTATGACAAAACCCGTGATGGGCGATTTCTCCCCTCCCAGCGGCAAATTCATCAATAGCCAATGGCACCATGAAAATTCTGGGGGACAAATCCCCATCATTGATATTCCAAATGCGGTGTATGGTACGCACCATTTCAAAAAAGGCGCGGACGCAAAAGTGCGCGCTGCTTGGGAAGAATTGCAGGGACTTGGTTCAAAAACCATCAAAATTGCAATAATAGATACGGGTTTTGACACGGAACACCCTTCGTTGCGCGGCGACGGCACCAAAATCCGTAATACTTTCAACGCTGCCAACCGCACTGCCGATGTTTCTCCATGGTTTCAGGCATCTGACGGCTCTTGGGGTGTTTTCAGTCATGGCACGTCTTGTGCAGCAGTGGCAGCCGGAGCCTGGGATGCACAAGGGGTGCTCGGCGCTGCACCCAATGCCCGTATCATCCCCATTAAACTCGACATCCTTTCGGATGATGCCATCCAAAAAGCACTCGAGCATGCGCTCCTCAATGGGGCGGACATTATCTCTTGCAGCCTTGGGTTCCCCAAACCCTTGCCGCTCTCAACATACGTTTCCAACTACATCAGCCGGGTGGTGCGGGAAGGCAGAAATGGCAAGGGACTTCCCATTTTCATGGCGGCGGGAAATGCCAATCCGGCATCCAACAATGTGCCGCGCCAAGTCAGCGACTTCGCAGCGCACCCTGATGTGATGTGCATCACGGCTTCCAATAGTCTGGACGAATCTTCGAGTTATACTTTTTTTGGTCCCCCAGCCTTTCTTTGCGCTCCTACCAATGGCAATGATGGTGTGGGCGTCACCACGGCTACTGTGAGCGCCAATGGTGGTTCGCTCTTGCATAATTATACCAGTCGGTTTGGCGGCACTTCGAGTGCTGCCCCGCTCACGGCAGGCGTTTGCGCTTTGATGCTTACGGCGAATCCAAATCTCACACTGGGTGAAATTCGCGATATTTTGCGCCGTTCGGCCGATAAAATAGGAAGCGGCTATGATGCCAATGGTCGTTCGCCCAGATTGGGTTTTGGTCGCCTGAATGCCCTCCGTGCCGTTCAAATGGCTTCTGGGAAAAGTGTTGGTACCGGCAAACCCGACACTGGAAAGGGAACTGACACAAAGCCGGGAACCGGGCAATCGGCTACAAAGCGCGGAAAGGTGACCTCAAAATTCCTGAATGTGCGCACAGGTCCCGGCACGTCCAATCCAAAAGTGGCGGAGCTTAAACTGGGCGACATTGTCAACCTATTTGAAAAGGTAGGGGGCTTCTGGCGAATCGGGAATGGGCAGTTCGCAAGCGCCGATTTCATTCAGGTGCTCGCAGCAAACAATGCACCTGCCCCAAGTATCCGCAAAGGAAAAGTGACGTCCACTTTCCTCAACGTGCGTACAGGCCCCGGCACGACCAACGCCAAAGTCGGGGAATTGAAAAAAGGCGCCTTGGTCAGTATTTTTGAAACCAGCAGCAATGGCTGGCACCGGATTGGGGAGAAGAGATGGGTGATTGGGACTAATATTCAGGAGGTTTAAAACAAACAAACCTCCACTGCCATGAAAAAAGGATTTACGCTCCGTTTTGTACCACTCGCTTTTGCGCTAATACTTCCTATACTGGGTTCTGCCCAGAACACACTGGAGTTGATGAAAGACTTGCTGCCCGGCATAGAATCTTCTACGCCACAAAGTTTGACTGCTTTCAAAAACAAGATTTATTTTTTTGCAACAACGGATCCATCTTTTTTTGGCCGCTCACTTTGCGCAAGTGATGGCACGCCTGATGGCACAAAAGAGATATTGCCTCTGCCGGTATCTACTTTGGGGTTACCAGATGGCCTGCCTGTTGTGATTGGAGATACGCTTTATTTTTTTACAAAAACCAATGATTTCAGGTTTACGGTGTGGGCAAGTGATGGGACCATGGCTGGCACCAACCCGTTGTTTACTACCATGCCTTACGAATGGCCAAGTGGTGGTGTGACGGTCTTTAAGGGAAATCTTTGGTTTGGCTTCGGGAATAAAATCCGTTATTTCGATACAGACCAAAACGCTCTTATTGATTTCCATACTGCAGAATCGGGCATCGAAAATCTAAGTTCCACGAACGATTACATTTATTGGTTTTCTCTTCATCCCATTAGTCCATACAGCTCAGAAAACTATTTCTATCGTTCTAACGACCAACCCGGCAATGTTCAATTCCTTGAAAATGTAGGAAGTAGCAGTAATAGCACTTCAGGCTCTACACATATTGAAAAAATCACCAGGTACGAAAATGGGCGTTTTAGATGGCATACCTTGGGAGTCAGCTATTACAATGGTGGCACTTACTATTTTGGTGGTAGGGCTGGTATTGATAGCACCAATATTTTTATGACCACATGGCCGATGAGTATTTTGGCATCTGCACTGACGGATAGTATTTATTTTCTTTATACAATAGATAATTATGGAGCGTCGGTGCCTCCCTACCCAAGCAACTGGCAATTGTTAGCAGCTTCATCGGGTGGTTCTTTTCAACGAGTAATGGCTGATACTGCCCAAATAATAGGGGAAAGTGTACAAGCACATAAATCTAGCCTTTTTGTTGCAACACCCAAACATATTTTTTTCAGGGTATGGAAGTCAGACACACACACTGAACTTGGCACCAGCGACGGCTCTATTGCAGGAACAAAATTGGTGAAAGACATCAATCCTGGCCCCAATCAAAGTTATATCCGCAATTTTACTCTATGCGGTGACAATGTGCTTTTTAGTGCCTTTGATGGTAATGAATACGGAATCTGGTACTCTGATGGAACAGAAAGTGGTACCCAAAAATTAGCGTCCATGCCCAATGGCTACGAAAGTTATAATAACCAATTTTCTTTGGTCGTGGGAGATGCTCTTTATATTGATATCTATACCAATTCAAGGGGAAGGGAATTGTGGAAACTGTCACCAGTGCCCTGTTCCGGGGTTTCCCAATCCGGAGAACCTCAAAATATCTAAACTTCAGGCTTTCGCCCAACCCCTCCTTGCCGGGCAATACGCATCTGTTTTTGAACGAAAGCATTAAGCCTCCCTTCCAGCTCAGGCTTTCTGTAATGACCGGAAATATCCTTTGGCAAAAACAGATCAAATATCCAATTGCAGAAATAGAAATCCCCACCGACTTTTTGGCCGCTGGGATATACTTCGTCACCTTAGAAAAAGAAGGCGTGAGCATGACGAAGAAATTGATGTTGATGAGATAATTCGATGAAAAAGGTCTTTTTTAAGGCATAAAAATAAAATTACAACCCTGTCTCCACCAAATACCGCTCCGCATCCAAAGCTGCCATACAGCCCGTTCCAGCTGCTGTAACAGCTTGGCGATAGATTTTGTCCTGCGCATCACCTGAGGCAAACACGCCGGGGATATTGGTGAACGACCGACCGGGTACCGCCTTGATGTAGCCACTCTCGTCGAGATCAAGCCAGCCTTTGAAAATATCCGTGTTCGGTTTATGGCCGATAGCCACAAAAAAACCGGTTATTTCCAAAGTGCTGATTTCCCCTGTTTTGTTGTTGCGGAGTCGAACGCCCTCAACCCCATCGGTGCCGAGTACTTCTTCGGGTGAGGTGTTCCAGTGAACAGTAATATTTGGCGTATTCAGCACCCTTTCCTGCATGATTTTGGAGGCGCGCATTTCGTCACGGCGGACAATCAGGTGAACTTCCGAGCAGATTTTTGCCAAATAAGTGCTTTCTTCCGCTGCCGTATCGCCGCCACCAACAATAGCGACTTTTTGTTTGCGAAAGAAAAACCCATCACAAACAGCACAGGCCGAAACCCCCTTGTTTTCCAGTTCATGTTCTCCAGGAATACCGAGCCATTTAGCACTTGCTCCCGTGGAAATAATGATGGTAGGCGAATGAATTTCGGTACCCGCTTCGCTCCAAGCCTTATGAATAGGCCCAGTGAAATCCACCTTTACAATCATTTCGTTGCGGATCACCGTCTCAAAGCGTTCGGCTTGCTTGCGGAAATCCTCCATCATTTCAGGCCCGTTGCGCCCATCGGGGTAGCCGGGGTAGTTTTCCACGTCGTTTGTGATCATAAGTTGGCCACCAGGCTGAGGGCCAGTGTAAAGCATTGGACTGAGGCCAGCGCGAGCGGCATAAATAGCGGCAGTGTAACCGGCAGGCCCAGAGCCGATGATAAGGCATTTTACTTTTTCCATAATTAGCGGCAAATGTAATAAGCCCCAACAGGAAAAATGCAAAAGGGTTTGTGCTAGATAATAGCCTCCACACTCATTTGTCTTTACGAGGACTTTTGCGCTTCAGCAAGCACAAGCCCCTTTCTATTCCGAAACCATTTCCAACCAAGAAACGCAACCAGAGCGAGCAAAATCACCCCCCACAAATGGACGACACCAAGGAATAAAAAGAGTAAAATTTCAGCACCCGAACGCAACGCTTCTCCCAATCGTATGGCCAGGGGTTGCTTTGGAATTGGCACAGCAGTATTTGCCACTATGGTTTGACGAATTTGCGGGAGTTGATAAATGTCTACAGTTACGGTGCTGAATCTGATCGCGTCCTCTAGTTTCAAGGTTTCAATGCGGGCCTGGTCGCTGGCGGCGCGGCTGGCGCGGCCGCGATCGGCCTTTGGTCTCATTTTGTTCTCCTCAGACTGATTCAAATCGCTGCGATAGATACCTTCACGAAGTCGGACGAGCTCCTGTTCGAGCATTTGAAGCCCCACATCCGCAGCGTTCACGTGGCGCAGGTCAAGGAAATCCGACAGATTTCCGATGGAGCGTAGTGTAGTATCCAACAAGCGGTAGGGCACTCGGATAACCAATTGGCTGTGAATGCTGTAGCGTGTAGTTTCCAACGCAGAGTCTTGACTGATGGGAGTGGTCTGGCGGAGTTCAACATCGCTGTTCAGGTTGCTGTTGATTACAAAACCACCATTGCTAAGTGTGATGTCCTCAATTCTCAGGGTTGACGCTGCCGTGTTTTTTACCCGGAAGCGCATTTGGGCATTGCGGACGAATTTTTTAAGCGAATCAATCGCGCTGGGAACAGCCGCGGCCGAAGAAAATATGTCACCATTTGCGGCGGCGTCCTGAAATTGCTCTGGTGCCGCAGAGGCGCTGGGCGCGCGATCCAACTTCGCTTGGTTTTCCAAGCTTTGAGGCGGTGGCGCCGGTAAGCGTTCGGCAAAAGGAGCTTCGCTTTTTTGCTGGCATGCGGAAAGGAGAAATAGGAAGCAGAATCCGATGATTCGGAGTGGTGAAATGCTGGAAGAATGTGGCATAGGATAGGTTTGAAAATGTTTTTAAAACACCCGTTTTGGGCAAGCCCAGCAGGGATGAAAACAGTTTTCAAATTGCACAAACCACCCTGTCTAACTATCGTACAAATTCTGAAAGACTAGTCTTTTCCGCTTTCGCCTACGAAATAGTCTTCCTTATTATTGAACAAGATATTGAAAGTCGTCATGCTGCCATAGCAACGTGTGATATACTGCTGGAGATTCACCTTGTCTTCATCGTCGAGTTTTTTGTGTGCGTTGATGCCTTGCTCAAGTACCCGCAAGCGGTCGCGCATCATCACGATTTTGTGGAAAAAAGCCTCGATGGGTACTTCTTTGGGTTGAATACCATCTGCTTGCAGGATCATTTTGCCATTTTTCCAACGCTCGCCTAGCGGAACAACTTCTAGGCCGAAACCTGACCAGGCCCGCAAAATGCGCACAAGCGATTGCTCCGCTTCAGTGAACGACACGGCCTCCTCTGGGGAAATCCGCTCGACAACTTGCCAGCCATTGTAGTCTTTGCCGACCATTTTGAGGCCAAACTGCATAAAACAAACTTCGTAAGCCGCCACATGAAGGCGGATAATTGCCCCGTCGCCATAAGCCGGGTGCTTGACGCGAGAACCGATACCGAGGATTTCCATAATTATTGGATGTTGGATGTTAGACAATGGACGTTGGACATGTGTCCCAAACCAATTTAGCAAAAGAATTAGATAAAAATGAGCACTGCAAACGTACAGACTACAGGCTTTTTCAACGCTGTTTTTTGAGGTGCGGATAAGCCCGTATCTTGTGACCCGTTTTTAAAGAACAAGCGAAAAGCGGCGAATTGAGCGGCAGTTTTTCCAAAAATTTATGCAAAATATCATCGGCCAACAGCGCACCAAAGACTTTCTGGCATCCCTCGCATCAAGCGAGCGCGTACCCCACGCATTGCTTTTCCTTTCGAAAACGGGCGGGGGTGGGCTTGCATTGGCCACGGCTTTTGCACAATTGCTTCAGTGTGAAAGAATATCATCAATATCCCAATTTCCCAATTTCCAACCCTGCGGCGAATGCTCTGCCTGCAGAAAAGCCTCCCACTATACCCATCCGGACATCCATTTTTCTTTTCCAACAGTCGGCACAAATGCGGTCAGCACCGATTTTGTGAAGGAATGGCGCTCGTTTTTATCTGAAACACCCTACGCAGATGTCAATACCTGGCTCCAGCGACTTGGCGCAGACAACAAACAAGGCAACATCAACAAAGAGGAATGCAATGCAATCCTCAAAAAACTCAGCCTCAAAGCCTTTGAGGGTCGCTACAAAATTCTGCTGATGTGGCTTCCTGAATATCTGGGCAAAGAAGGCAATCGGCTCCTCAAGCTCATCGAAGAGCCGCCAGAGCAGACTATTTTTTTGCTCGTGGCCGAAAATCAGGATCTGATCCTAAGCACCATCTTGTCGCGCTGTCAATTGGTAAAACTCGACCCGCTCTCCGACGAAGAAGTGGCCGAAGGGCTGATCCAACAGCGGGGTATTGGTCACGAACGCGCTCATCAAATTGCCTTTCTCAGCGGTGGAGATTTTGGCGCAGCCCTCGCAGCGGCTGATGCCCCGGTTACGGACGATGCCCAACTCCTGCTCGATTGGCTCCGAAAATGCTGGCGTGGCCATGCCGTGGAAATGGTGCGCTGGACCGAAGATTTTGCCAAACTGGGCCGCGAAAACCAAAAACAATTTCTGCACTACGGACTACATTTTTTGCGTGAAATGCTTGTGCTGGTAGCAGCTCCGCCCGGCCCGCCCATGAAGGAGGGAGTGCGTCTCCGTCCCGAAGAACTCGCAACCGCTCAGAACATGGCAAAAGTGCTTGACTTTGAAAAGATTGCGCAGATCGTCGGACTCCTCAACGACAATATTTATTACATAGAACGAAATGCCAATCCGAAGATTCTTTTTCTGGACACCTCCATTCGAATGCATCAAATCATGAAGGCCTAAAACAAACATTGAAACAATGACTTCGGGTAATTTTTCTTGGAAAAACTTAGTCCTCCTACTCGGGCTTACGATATTGGTAGGAATAGGCGAGTACGCGCTAGCATATCAATTCAACGATGGTAAGATCACACAAAATGTAATCGGCGCGGTCTTTTTGGGCATGGCACTTCCAAGCCTGCTCATCGGAGGGGTGATGCGGCTTTTTAGGCCAACACTGCAACGTTATTTCGCCATTACGGCCGGTCTTTGCTTGACAATTGGGCTGTTTTTAATCCTTACATAAGCCCAAAACGGCGCCTTACTTTATCTTTGAATTGAGAACTTTTTGAATTTCTGGTAAAACTGCCTTAAGCCGTGCTACTTTTGCTGCCAGTGAACCTAGTTCACAGAACAATTGAATAAACATGGGATGTATCGGATGCTCCTGTTCTACAGGAAAAGATAGCACAAAAGGCTGCAAATCAAATGGCGGCTGTGCCACCGGCGGATGCAACCGCCACAATACATACGACTGGATAACGGCTCAAGGGATTGCTGATCCCCGCCCTTTTGATGCAGTAGAGGTCAGTTTCAAAAATGGCTCTCGCAAAGAGTTTTTTAAAAACCTGCAGCACACCCGTGCTACCACGGGCGATTGGGTGGTGGTCGAAGCAACTGGCGGCGGCTTCGATGTGGGCACAGTCATGCTAACAGGCGAACTCGTGCGATTGCAGATGAAGCGCAAGCGCGTCCGCCAAGATGCGCGACTTGGTCAGGTGGTGCGAAAAGCCCACGAGCGCGACCTTGAGCGCCTTGATGAAGTGCGCCGCGAAGAGCGCGACATCCTTATCCATGCCCGGGCTATTGCCCGTTCGCTCGATTTGAACATGAAAATCGGCGACGTAGAATTTCAGGGCGACGGGCGAAAATGCACTTTTTTTTATACAGCAGATGGCCGGGTTGACTTTCGGGAACTCATTCGCCATTACGCCCGAGACTTTAAAGTCAAAGTAGAAATGCGCCAAATCGGCGCAAGGCAAGAATCCGCCCGTATTGGAGGGATTGGAAACTGCGGGCGCGAATTGTGTTGCTCCACTTGGCTCACGGAGTTTAAAAGTGTAAACACCGCCGCCGCGCGCTACCAGAATCTTGCCATCAATCAGACCAAACTTTCTGGTATGTGTGGCCGCCTGAAATGCTGCCTCAACTACGAGTTGGATACCTATATAGATGCGCTCGAGGATTTTCCAGATCGTGCAGAACGGCTTAAAACCAACGCCGGGCTGGCAATTTTGATCAAAACGGACGTGTTCAAGCGGCTAATGTTTTATACTTATGCTGAAGACCGTGGCAAATTTTACCCCATCCATGTGGATCAAATTTGGGAAGCAATTGCCATGATAAAATCAGGAAAACTCCCAGAAAGTTTGGATCATATCCTTTCCATGGCTCCTGTAGTTGAGACGGACGAACCAGAAGAGGCTGAGCCGGATTTCGAAAATGTGCACGATGTGATTCAGCTGCCCATGGAAATACGGAACAAGCGTAAAAAGAATCGGAATAAGAACCGTGATCGTTCGCAATCTGCAGCGGCAGCCGTTGAAAAAGCATCTCAAAACGATTCCGCCCAAGGCAGTCGCCAAGCCCCGGCACCTCGTCGTCATGACCGGCCACAGCAGGGCGGGAATCAAGGTGCAGGGAATCGCCCGCCAAATCCGACCAAGAATCAAGGGCCAGGACCCAGAGATGGCGGCCATAGAAGGCCTGATGAGGATGGAGACAAAAAAGAAAAGACATAACACTCTTGATAAAATATTAATCCGGATCATGCGCACGATATTTTTTTCCGCCTTTGCAGCTGCGTTTTGTTTTTTATCTTGCCAAGACAAACCAGTACCTAAAATGACGGGGCTTGCGGGCAGCCTGCAGGATTCTACCATCATAAGAGTTTGGGCAAAGGAAGTTGATTCGCTCTGGAGGATAGATCCAAACATACCCATTGTTGATGTGCGCTCGGAACAACAGTTTCGTATCTGTCATATTTTTCGGGCCATGAACTGCGACGTGAATGCCCCAGATTTCGCTCAACGTATTTTAAGGCTGAGCGTCCAATCTCCAGTAATTGTGTATGATCTGGACAGTTCATTGAGCCTTAAGGCCGCCGAAAAAATGAAAGAATTGGGCTTTAAACGAATCTACGAACTTGCGGGGGGAGTTTATGGTTGGTCCAGTGCTGGTAAAACGTTGGTTTCAGGGGGGAGTAAAATAGATTCGTCTGCGATTTTGAAATAAACCCGCCTTCGCCCTGAAGGGCCGTTGGGTTTGAATCACTGCGAATAAACCCGCCTTCGCCCTGAAGGGCCGTTGGGTTTGAATCACTGCGAATAAACCCGCCTTCGCCCTGAAGGGCCGTTGGGTTTGAACCACTGCGAATAAACCCGCCTTCGCCCTGAAGGGCTATTGGGTTTGAATCACTGCGAATAAACCCGCCTTCGCCCTGAAGGGCTATGGCGGGTAAACGGGTAAAATGGAAGAACTGATCAAGAAAGTCCGTAAAATTGAGATCAAAACCCGTCGGCTTACACGCAATCTTTTCACGGGGGGATATCATAGTGCCTTCAAAGGACGGGGGATGTCGTTCAGCGAGGTGCGGCAATACCAGTTTGGTGACGACGTGCGTGATATTGATTGGAATGTGACAGCACGCACGGGTGAGCCGCACATTAAAATTTATGAAGAAGAGCGCGAATTGACGGTAATGCTACTCGTAGACGTGAGTGGCTCGTCGTTTTTTGGTATGAGTGGGCAATGGAAGCAAGAACTTATCACAGAAATCTGCGCGTTGCTTGCCTTTAGTGCCGATTCGAACAACGACAAGGTGGGATTGCTCCTTTTTTCCGACCAGCCTGAACGCTACATAGCCCCCAAGAAAGGTCGCCAGCATACGCTGCGCATCATTCGAGAAATGCTTAATGTGCAACCAAGTGATCGTGGCACGGACCTTGTTGCTGCTATCCAATTCACGCGCAATGTGTTGAAAAAGAAGAGTGTATGCTTTATACTGTCTGATTTTTGGGCGGATGGTTACGATATTCCTTTGCGAACACTCGCCCGCCGCCACGATTGTGTGGGCATCCAATGCTGGGATGTGCGCGAACGCGATTTGCCTGATGTGGGGCTGCTCCATACAAGCAATGCTGAGTCTTGTCAAAACACTTGGCTTGACACCCATGACCCAGCACTTCGACGTGCATACGCCCAACGTTTTGACGAAAATCGCGACAATGCCGTTTTGGCCTTCCAGCGGGCTGGAGCAGATTTTCTAAGCCTCCAGACATCAGAATCCTATGCTCCTGCGTTGCTGCATTTTTTTGAAAAAAGGGCCAAAAAATGAGGAGAATTGTTTCAAAAACGAAACGGCTATTTGCTTGGCAAATCAAACGGATCCCAACTTCCCGAAAGTTTAGAACTTTCGGAAAGTTCTGCGCACTCATTTGTTTTGTGCTCCAGGCCCAAGCCCAGGCAGAACTCCACACCGACAGCAATCATGTGGAAACGGGCAACCCGTTCGTCTTTAAATTCCGCATTCCTGTTGCGCTGGGCAAACCCGACTCTTTGAATTTTGATGGATGGCGGAATTTCTTGCCTCCACAAAACATCGTTGATGAAACAGAATGGCAGAGTGATGGTGAATATTACAATAAATCAGTCACGGCCCTCTTCTTTGACGAGGATTCAATCCAGCTCCCGCCACTTCCCATCGCTCTGCGCAAAGGTGATACAGTTACTACAAATGCGCTTCAAATCATGGTCACTGCCACCCCCTCACCAGATGACTTGAATGACATGGCACCCATTAAAGACATTCATCGGGAGCCGACCCATTGGACGGATTACCTTCCTTGGGTATTGGGCGGCTTGGGGGTCTTGGCCCTGTTGGGTGTGTTGTTTTGGTTGGCAAACCGAAAATCTAAAACCAAGATACAAAGCCGGAGTATAGCGACCCCAGCACATGAACTTGCCTTAAAAAAATTAAATGTACTTGTTCAAAAACAATTGAATACCAGAGGTTTTGTAAAAGAACATTACACTGAACTCACGTTCATCCTTCGGGAATATTTGGAAAAAAAGTTTGGCATTCCAGCCCTTGAATCCACCTCGGAAGAGACGCTGAGACATTTAGAAGGCAGCGATTTTCCAAGGAACTTGTCCCAAGAACTGCAAAATCTATTGGAGCAAGCCGATCTGGCCAAATTTGCCAAAATAATTCCACCAGAATCCTTCCATGCACAGGCCATGGAAAGCTCCCGAAAAGTCATCCTACAAACATCCACCAATCACCAATCAACCGAATCACCAATTAACCCAATCACCAATTAATGACCCTCGCCGATCCATTCTGGCTGTTACTTTTCCTGCCCTTGGCCTGGCTTGTCTGGCGCGGGCAAGCTGGCATTTCCCTCCGTATGCCGGAACCAAACATCTCAATGGACGACCCCAGTTTTCGTACAAAAATCCGCGGGAAACTTTCCTGGTTACGTTGGCTCGCATTGGCCTTGCTCGTGATTGCAATGGTGCGGCCACAGCGCAAATGGGAAGAAGAAAAAATTAAAGCCGACGCACTTGATATTGTTTTGAGCATGGATATTTCTCCTTCTATGCTCAGCAAAGATTTTGAACCGAACCGACTTTCGGTGGCCAAGCGCGTAGCTGCAGATTTTGTAGCAAAACGCCCTCACGACCGCCTCGGACTTGTTGCATTCTCTGCCGAAGCATTCACGCAATGTCCCCTCACCACGGATCGTCGCGTGGTACAAACCTTTATCAACGAACTCGCCGTGGGTCGTCTCGAAGACGGCACCGCTATCGGTATGGGACTAGCCACGGCAGTTAACCGATTGAAAGACAGTCCTTCGCGAAGTAAAATAGTGGTACTGCTCACTGACGGGGAAAATAATGCAGGCTATATCGCGCCCCTCAAAGCGGCTGAGATTGCCCAAACCTTGGGAATTCGGGTCTATACCGTTGGGATTGGTACGGAAGGGGTGGTCATATCGCCTGCTCAGCGGAATCCTGATGGCTCGTATTCCTTTGCGCCACGGTATATGAAATTCGACACACAATTGTTGGAAGAAATCGCGGCGGCTACGGGCGGTAAGTTTTATCGGGCCTTTTCAGAGCACGACTTGGAGGCGATCTACGCAGAAATTGACCAATTGGAAAAAACAAAAATCGAGGTCAGCACGGTGCGCCGCACCACAGACTATTTCCATTGGTTCATTGGGGCGGCGGTTGTTTTGTTGTTAATAGAAATCTTGGGAACCTGGGGGATTTTGCGCTCGGTCACGCCTTAATCAAGGTTTAAGTTTAAAGCAACAAGTTCCAAGCAGCATCAGGGCTACTTGGAACTTGTTGTTTTTAACTTGAACCTTCAAATTGGTTACGCCTTCATCAACTTCTCGCATTCCGCCAGCAAAAACTCAGCTTTTGGGCGGAAACGGATATTTGGGTCATTCTCAGAAAAAGAGCGCTGTAGATAAAGTTTCAGTTCAGGTATCGCGGTTGTGTAGCGTTTTGCATGGAAGAGGCAATCAGCTTTGCGCAAACGTGCCAACCAATAAATAGGTTGTACCGCCAGCGAGCGCTCCATGGTATTCTGAAAATCCTGAATGGCACTATCCCACTCATTTTTAAGCATGTTAATCTTGCCCCGGCCAAAGAAAGGCTCCGGGTTGTGGTTATATATGGCAATGCTTTTGGAGAAGTCGTAGAGGGCGTCGTTGTAGTTTTTGAGTTTGTAATTTACATAGCCCCGGCGTTCATAGGCCAGTGCATTGTGTGCATATTTTTCGATGGAATTGGTGAGCGCTTCAGACGCTTGCTCCATGCCTCCTTGTTGTACAAGTTCGCGCCCCCGTAAGTATTCTGATACAGAAGCCTTGTCGGTCTTTGGCTCGATCAGGTGTTGGTCAAGTACTTTGCCGTTTGCCACCCACCAGGCGCCTACATTTCCGGCAAGTGCGTATTGCGCTACTTCGTAAAGCAAGGCGGTAGTGCTGCGCCAGCGCTTTTGAGTGCTCATCAGCGTTTGTTGTGGCACGGTAAGCGTATAGCCTTCTTCGCTGAAAACCTGTTCTGCCGTGAACAATACATCGGCCTTGAAATAGTTCTCCACACGGGTATTCCAGTGCTTCAATACCATGTCGTAGGTTCTTTGTGAACCAAATTCGAGACGGCCCCTGAAGACCACCTTTAGCGGTAATGCTTGCTGCTGTATTGTCATCCTGCTGCTAATTTTAGTTTGAATAGTTTTCAAATGGCAGGGTATAACGGCCACAAAAAGCACTCTGAGCGAACACAGATACGCCCAAAAGGAACGGACACAATTTCCTTTTCGACAGGACAGGCAAGATTGTCTTTTCTGTCGAAAAAGAGGGACGCTGCTTAGGACAACAACATTCTTAGGATGTTGTTGAGTGCAAAAACACGAAATCGTTGAATGATGCCCTTCAAATATGATAGTCAGGATGAATGCGATTAAAATTCCAGACTTCTAAAAGGGTGCTTTCCCACAAAGAATAACAAAGGTTGCATTTTCTTCTTGACTGAGCAAGATAATGGGTATATATTTAAAAAAAACTTTTTGTTTTGCGTTGTTTTAAACAATTGTTGCGGATCAATTATTCAGCATTACGGGCATCACGAGCATTAAAATATCGCGGTCGGTGCTGTTTTCTTCTACGGGTGTCAAGATGCCAGCTCGGCTGGGACTGCTAAATTCCATCTGTACTTCTTCAGAATCGAGCACGCCGAGCATTTCAGCAAGAAAGCGGGCGTTGAAAGCGATTTTCATCGGGGCGCCATTGTAGGTGCAAGGAATTTGCTCCGTAGCCTCATTGGAAAAATCAAGGTCTTGTGCGCTCACGGTCAGGCTTTTGTCGGTAAGCTCAAAAACCACTTGGTTGGTGGTTTTGTTGGCATAAATGGCGATCCTTTTGAGCGAATTTTGGAAGTCGCTGCGGTTGGCGGTCATGTTGTTTGGGTTGTCAACAGGGATTACGGCGTTGTAGTCCGGGTAACGCGCGTCAATGAGACGACACACAAGTTTCATGCCCGCGAAAGCAAAAAAGGCGTTTGCTTTATTAAAAGAGATCGTGACCCCATCGCTGGCAGGAAGGGCGGTTTTGAGCAAATTGAGCGCTTTTTTGGGCACGATGAACGTAGTGCTGACCTCACCCGCGAGATGGTGGGTACTGTACTTCACGAGTTTGTGCGCATCGGTAGCCACACAGGTCAGTTTATCGTTTTCAATTTGAAAATAGACCCCTGTCATTGCAGGTCGAAGTTCATCAGCGGAAGTAGCAAATACCGTATTGTTGATAGCGTCAAGCAAGTATTTGCTGTTGATTTTTACAGTATCCACACTGTCTGGCTCAGGAATATTTGGAAAGTCCTCTCCGTTTTCGCCCGCGAGTTTGTACTTGCCATAGGAGGAAGTAATCTCGATGTTCCAGTTTTCGGGATTCACGCTAAAAGTTATGGGCTGTTGCGGAAGGGCTTTTAGCGTGTCTAGCAGGATTTTGGCGGGCACGGCCACGGAGAAATTGTCGTCAGCCAACACTTCAATAGTCGTGGCAATGCTTGTTTCCAGGTCGGTGGCAGCGATGGTCAGTTTTTTATCTTCGATTTTGAAAAGGAAATCCTCCAAGATGGGCAACACGGGGTTGGAGCCGATGGCGCCGTTGGCAATTTGGATTTGCTTGAGGAGTTCGGAAGAAGAGACGCTAAATTTCATCAAAATGCAGTGTTTGAGTTTGGGGAGCCTTGAGCGTGGGAATGCTGTATGGCAACTCCAATGTGTCAGCAAAAGTAGCGGTTTGTAGCGGGCTATTTTTTAAAGAAATTAACAAATTGTGGAAAAAACGAGGAAAATCTACCTTTGCTCTCTTTTTCGAGCGCGGGTTTTCTAGGAGTTTGGTGCTGAAGCAGTAAACTTAAACACGCTTTGCTCCAATAACGCCAGAAATAAACACAAACACTCAAAAATGCTCAACCGCAAATCTGCCCCTGAGATATATCAAGTGAGCCATCTCACGCTACCGCACCCAATACTAAGGATACTCGACAACGGCATTCAGGTGTATGTGCTTGACTATCCAGGACAGGAGATCGTGAAAGTGGAGGCGGTGTTCCGCGTTGGAAGGGCAGAGGAAGAAAAAAGGCTGGCATCGCGTGCTACCGCAAGGCTTTTGCGGGATGGCACCTTGAAAAAATCGGGAGCAGAGATCGCAGAACACCTTGATTTCTACGGGGCTTCGCTTACGGTGCCCAGCAATTTGGACACCTCGAGTTTTGTGCTTTTTTCCTTAAAAAAATATGCCCACGAGGTTATCCCAACCTTTGCAGAAATGCTCCAGTCGCCGTCGTTTCCAGAAGACGAACTTGAGAACTTTCGTCGAACAAGTATTCAGGAACTGATGGTGGAGCTCGAAAAAGGGGAGACCGTGGCGTATCGTAAAGTGACAGAACTGATTTTTGGAGAACAACACCCCTACGGTTACAACTCCATGCCAGAAGACTACGAAGCCATTCAGCGGGCCGACATACAGCATTTTTTCAACACATGGTACACGCCCGACAATTGCACCCTTTTTGCTAGTGGTCGTATTGACGATGAGATTCTAACGATGCTAAACCAGCATTTCGGCACTCAGAAAAGGGCACATTCCGCTAAGACAGGACAAACAGGCCATCCTGAGCTTTTCAACCTGATCCGCAAGCCATCCTCCGTCCGTATTTCGCTCCCAAACTCCCTCCAATCCGCGATCAAAATCGGGCGCAAGCTTTTTGACCGAAACCACCCTGATTTCAATGGATTGGTGGTGTTGAATACCGTATTAGGCGGTTACTTCGGTTCACGACTGATGACCAATATTCGCGAAAAAAAGGGCTACACCTACAACATCTACTCTACAGTAGACGCTTATTTGAGCGATGGCTGTCTCTACATCGCTTCGGAGGTCAGCCCTGAAAAATCAGCCAGCACCGTACGCGCTATTTTCAGAGAAATGAAAAAACTGCGCGACAATCCGGTACCGGAAGAAGAGCTCAGTATGGTGCGAAATTATATCCTGGGGATGTTGCTCAACGGCTTGGATGGACCAATTAATAGTTCCGACATGGTACGAAACCAGATTGTGGAGAACCAATCTCCCGAAAAATTTGAGGCGCTGGTACAGACCATCCGCAGCATTTCTGCCGAAGAACTACAAGATTTGGCACAGCAGTATTTGCAACCGAATGATTTTTGGGTGGTTACAGTAGGGTAAGTTGCCAATTGGAAAATGGGAAATAGGCAAATTGTACCTTGGATTGCGAATGATTGACAGCACAGAGATTGCTTTTTACCCATAAAGCCTAATCCAACACCTTTGTTCAACATTCAAAATCAAAGGATCATAAATTTTTTTGGGAATAAAATCCGCGAAAACCTGCGTAGTTTTGCGCACTTTTTTGTCCAAATCCGATTCGATTCACAAATTCAAATAGCCCAATACTTTGTTCAATCTCTTTAAATTCTTTAAACAAGAACTCGCCGTTGACCTTGGCACGGCCAATACGCTCATCATGGTTGACGACCAAGTGGTAGTAGATGAGCCTTCTATCGTGGCTATGGATCGTGCAACCAAACAAACCATCGCAGTGGGCCACCGGGCCATGCAGATGCACGAAAAAACACACGAAAACATCAAGACTGTGCGCCCGCTCAAAGATGGTGTAATCGCCGACTTTCAGGCAGCAGAGGCCATGATACAGGGAATGATAAAAATGGTAGGCCGTCGCAGAAACATGTTCAGCCATCTAAAAATGGTGATTTGTATTCCCAGCGGCATCACCGAAGTAGAAAAACGCGCCGTATTTGATTCGGCTGACCACGTAGACAGCAAGGAAACTTATCTAATACATGAGCCAATGGCAGCCGCGCTGGGAATCGGCCTCAATATTGAGGAGCCTATTGGCAACATGATTATTGACATTGGCGGCGGCACTACAGAGATTGCTGTCATCGCGCTTTCGGGCATCGTATGCGACCAAAGCATTCGCATTGCGGGCGACGAACTGACGAACGACATAATGAACTACATGAAGCGCGAGCACAACATTCTCATTGGCGAGCGCACGGCTGAACAGATAAAAATTCATGTTGGTTCTGCATTGCACGAACTAGACAACCCGCCACCAGATTATGCCGTGAATGGCCGCGACCTTATGACTGGCATCCCGAAACAAATTAAAATAGGCTACCAAGAAGTAGCCTATGCGCTTGATAAAAGCATCAGCAAAATCGAAGACGCTGTGCTCCGAGCACTTGAACTCACACCGCCCGAATTGGCTTCCGATATTTATAAAACCGGGCTTTACCTCACCGGCGGCGGAGCACTCCTGCGCGGATTGGACAAGCGGCTGGAGTCCAAAACCAAGTTGAATGTCCATGTCGCCGACGACCCACTTCGTGCTGTAGTGCGTGGCACTGGTATGGCACTGCGAAACACCCAACAGTATTCATTTTTGATTGACCGCAAAAGTGTCTAATTTAACTATAATGTATGATGTATGAACTTCGATGTATGAGATAAACCGGAGCATTTCTATCGTTTTCCGCTCAGTATTTAGTTCATACATCATAAACATCATAGTTCATACATCATACATCATAGTTCTCCTATGGGCAAGCTTCTTCAACTTCTGCTTCGCAATGGTGGTTTTGTCACCTTTCTGTTGGTAGAGATTGGATGCTTTGCTATCATGGTGAATTTCGAGACCCGTCACAAGGAGATTTGGGCAAACACGACTGGAATTTTTGGTGGTCGCGCGCTTGAAAAACGACAAATAGCTGCCGACTACTTTAGTCTATATGAAACAGCCGACAGTCTTGCGCACATAGTAGATAGCCTGCAAGCCCGCCTCTCGAATGCCAGACAAATGCAAGTTTCCATCCGCGACACGTTTTTTCTTGTCAATTATGATTCCCTTTCGAAAACGGACACCGTACGTCGCAAAACCGTTCGCCCGCAATACGAATTTATTACAGCAAAATCCATTAAAAACGCCATCGCTGGAACGAACAATTGGTTGATAATCAATAGAGGTAGTACAGACGGCATTCAACCAGATATGGCGGTGGTCAGCCCAGAAGGCATAGTGGGCATTGTACGCCATGTGGGTACAAACTTCTCTTTGGTTATGTCGGTATTACACAGGCAAGCCAAAATATCGGTGGCATTGCCCAATCAGAAAAACGCGTTTGGTTCTCTAATCTGGGAAGGCGGAGATCCAGAAGAGATGACCCTGCGTTACATCCCTCAGCACTTCGTTGTCAAGAAAGGCGAACCAGTTGTGACGAGCGGATATTCCCTGATGTTTCCTCAGGGCCATCCTGTTGGCATAGTGAAAGACTTGCCAAAATCGGACCCTGAAAACCCATACTTTTTAGAGATAAAAGTAAGCCTCAGCCAAGACATGGCAACGGTTCGCGAAGTTGCGGTAGTACGCAATCTCTTTAAAGCAGAACTTGACAGCCTACAACTCAAAATCAGCATCAATGAACGGTAGCAACATCACGCCTAATATCATGCGGTTTATAGGTTTGGTGGCGGTTCAGGTGCTGCTGCTCAATCAAATGACAAACACAGTGGGTGAGTATTTCAACGTGCTGCTCTACCCGCTTTTTATCCTTTTTTTGCCCTTGCAACTGCCTACGCCCTATGTGGTTTTGTTGGGATTTGCAGTAGGTTTTGCCGTAGACGCGGCCTTGGGTACTTGGGGGGTGCATGCGAGCGCAGGGGCATTCAGCGGGGTAATGCGAGGTGTTGCTTTCTTCCCTTTTGCGCCGAAGGGTGGGTTTTCTGCCAAAGATCCAATTTTTGCCCCTGCCCATATGGGTTGGCAAACCTTCCTTCAAGGAACTGCACTCTTCATGGCATTCCACATTTTATGGTATTTTACGTTTAGTTATTTTGCTCCGGTTTTTGGATGGGAGATTATGACAAAAACCGTGACATCATGGATATTCACTATGATATTTGTGCCGCTTTACGTAGCTATGTTCAACCCGAAGAAATAATGGTTAATAGTCAACTACCAAAAGTCAAAAGTCCTTTAGCATGAAAAACGGCCTTGACCGACAACGCAATATCCAGCGTGTTTTTTTGGCTTGCTCCATTGTTTTGGTGCTACAGGCTGCCAACTTGCAGCTGTTTAATGATTCTTATGCCAAATTGGCTGACGCCACGGCGATTGAAGAAGTTACGGTGTACCCGCCGCGGGGCATCATATATGACCGAAATGAAGAGCGCATCGTCAACAATGAGGCAACATTCGATCTTATGTTGACCTACAACCAAATGGATGTGAAGAAGATGGATGTGCAAAAGTTCTGTGACATTCTGGGTATCAAGGAGGATGATTTCAAGCGGAATTTGGACAAGGATTGGCGGAGTGGGAAATTTTCAAAATCAGTTCCTTTTGTTTTTCTGAAAAAAATATCTCCCGAAAAAAATGCTCGGCTCTTAGAAAGCCAGTACGAATTTCCAGGATTTTTTGTGCAAGCGCGAAGCATTCGTGGCTACCCATTCCACGCCGGCGCACACGTATTGGGCTACATCAACGAGGTGGATCCACGCGACATAGAACGCAACAAAGGCAAATACGCAACAGGTGACTATATCGGCGCGGCGGGCCTGGAGTATGGTTATGAAGACTATCTGAGGGGCAAAAAAGGCATTACCAACCTGCTGCGCGACAACCTTGGCCGCATTGTAGGCAAATACAAACAGGGTGAACGCGACTCTGCAGCGGTAGCGGGAAAAGATTTGGTGTCGAGCATTGACATAAGACTGCAAGCTTACGGTGAAAAACTGATGGCCAATAAAACGGGCAGTGTTGTAGCCATAGACCCAAAAACAGGCCAGATTTTGGCCATGATTAGTGCCCCGACCTACGACCCAAATTTGTTGGTCATGACCAATGAACGCGGGCAAGAGTTCAGCCGGCTACTTACTGACCCCCTCCGCTATTTTTTCGATCGCACCGTTATGGCCAAGTACCCGCCAGGTTCTATTTTTAAGACGGTGGTTTCACTTATAGGTTTGCAGGAAGGCGTAATCAGTACAGATGGCGGTTTCAACTGCTCAGGAGGCTATTTTTACGCAGGCAGACTCTACAAATGCCACCACAGTGGCCGCTTGAACGGCGTGGTGGATGCCCTTGCACATTCCTGTAACACGTATTACATGAACAAGTACCGCGATGAAATAGACAAATTTGGTTACTCCAACCCGCAGGCAGGGCTTGATGAGTTCAACAAATACATGAGTCAATTTGGCTTTGGTCAAAAACTAGGCATTGATTATCCCAACGAAAGCCCGGGCGGTTTCCCAACTTCGGCCTACTATGACAAGTTGTACCCCAAGCACTTAGGTGGTTGGCATTCCCCTACCATCATGTCATGCGGTATCGGACAAGGTGAGCTGCAACTGACCACCCTCCAAATGGCAAACCTTGCAGCGTGTATCGCCAATCGGGGCTATTGGTATCCGCCACATTTAGTAAAAGAATTCAAAGATGGAACGCCAATTCCCGAGCGATTCTACGAAAAACATAAGGTAGAAATTGACCAGCACCATTTTGAAACGGTCGTAGAAGGGATGTATCAATGTGTTGTGCGCGGCACCGCCCGGGTCGCACAAGTGCCCGGTGCGTCAGTATGTGGCAAGACAGGCACGAGCCAAAACCCACATGGAGATGACCACTCTGTGTTTTTTGCTTTCGCGCCAAAGGAAAACCCGAAAATTGCCATTGCAGTATATGTCGAAAATGCGGGTTGGGGAGCTTCCTACGCCGCACCTATTGCTGGCCTGATGATCGAAAAAATGCTCAATGACACCATTTCCACAGCACGGCTTTACCTAGAAGAGCGCATGGTAAATGCTGACCTTACCTCTAAAATTTTGGCGAATCGGGCGCAAGAAAAAATGCAGGCCAAACTACCTAAGCCTAAGCCAGATTCGCTCCCAGATCCAGCAAAGATACCGTCAGAAATACCGGATGCTGTAAAACCAAATGATCCAAAGCCGCAAAACACGAAACTGCAAACCAATCAGAAGTAGCAAAAGAAAATCCTCCTCGAACTAAGTGTTCGAGGAGGATTTTCTTTCCCAAAAACCTTGATTCAGAGAGCCTTATTTCAGTTTAACCTTTGCTGCTACAGATGCTTTATTCTTCTGTTGCTCTTCGTCAAAAGGCTTGAGGTTGATGGTCAAGGTGTGTCCGTTGTCGCTGATTTCACCAAGCTTATTGTCAGATTTTTTCACCGAACGGTCAGGGAAGTGATAAATCTGCTTGTAGCTCATTTCGGCCAGGAACATTTTAACCATATCCATGCTTCCTTCTTCGCCATCTTCTCCAGCGCCATTATCCATCATTGCTTTTTGCATTTCCTTTCCAATGTCGCCAGTACTGAGTCGCTCGAAGCTCTTGCCTTTGAATCGGAACACTTCTTCCACTTTGGTCTCATACTTGTCTTTATTGATGATTTTGAGGGCGCGATTGAGCGAAGCTATGTCGGCAAAATCAAAGGTATAGCCAAACATGAAGGTGCTGGTGTCTTTGATCTCTACCACGTTGGTTATGCCTGGTACGCCTTTGATGGTTGCAGAAACACTGCTCATTTGCTCGCCGAGGCCACCCATGGGGTCTTCGGCAGCAACGTCATCAGCAGGAGGGGTGTAATCGCCCTCGCCTTGGATGGAAGTGGAGTCAGCGCCCATGTTCATAACACTGCTGTCTCCGCCCATGTTTTTGACCATATCCATCATGCCTTTCATTTCGCTCATGTCGAGCGTCATTTTATAGCTGCCCGAGCCATTATTGCGGAAAGTGGCTTCCTCAATAATATGAAGGCAACCGCTGAGCGCAGTCACGCTGATAGTAAGCACTGCGAGAAATAGACTTTTCAAATTTTTCATTGAATGTGAGATAGTTGAGTAATAAAACGGAATAGATTCCGTCAAAATTTTGCGAAAGGTCTGATTTTTATTTCAGCCGATCTGTGTATTTTGAGTAGATTTGGTGCCTTTGATATACAGGAAACGCCTCTTATTCAATCACGAATTCCCGCTGTATGGTTTTTCCACTTTTTTCCAGCGCGAAGGTATAAACACCTTTTTGGAGGTACAGTTTTCCAGTGTCGGCCTTTTCGATTTCCAGCAACTTTTTTGCGTCTTTCTGTGAGGCTCGAAGTGTTTCGTGGTATTTTTTCAACACATCCTCCATAAAGTCGAGTGTAAAGTTCCATCGGTTCAGGCCTTTAGCGCAGTCAATCTGGCCGCTGTTCAACATTATTCCGCTTTCCTTGTGTTTTACTACCCACGATGCTTTTCCAGCCGTTTTGGCAAAAAACCAAATAGGCAATTCTGGATCTTTCGCTTCTTTGTATGGTTGCTTTTTACCCCAGTTTTTCGAGAACTTCTTCTTTGGTAAGTCAAAAATCTGAAGATCCGTGAGTAAGGCATCGAACGTCAATTTCTGAATGCTGGAAATGTCGGCCTTGAATATAGACCGCCCATGGGTGCCAATGACCAGCTCTTGTGCTTTCGCTTGTACAGCGAGATCGTGCACGGGTACATTCGGAAAATCAGGGCTCAAAGTCTGGAATGACCGGCCACCATCGAGCGATACATAGACGTTGTGGTCCGTGCCAACATAGATAATGTTAGCATTAGAAGGGTCTTCTTTCACCACATTGATGGGTTCAAATGGCAGGTCGAGGCCCATACGTTCCCAATGTTGACCATAATCTTGCGAAACGTATAGGTAGGGCATGAAATCATCCCAGCGATAGCCGTTCAGGGATGCATATACGCGCCCGCGTTCATGGGCGGAGGCTTGCACCCGACTCACCCACAGATTTTGAACCAAACTGTCAGAAATCTTCGCCCAGGTTTCGCCCCCATCGCGGGTAACATGGATCAGGCCATCGTCGGAGCCAGCATAGATAAGACCAAATTTCAAAGGGCTTTCGCAGATACTCGTGAGCGTTCCGTAGGGCACATTTCCGGGCTTTCCGCCCATTGTTAGGTCGCCCGAAATGGCTTCCCAGTCGTTGCCCTTGTTGAAGGATCGGTAGACTTTGTTTGCTCCAAAATACAGCACGTCTTGCTGATGGCGGCTGAGCCAAATAGGGCTTTGCCAATTGAACCGAAGGGGCCTTTCGCCCAACTCATGTTTGGGTGTAATGGGCTTCGAATCACCGGTTAATTTGTTGATCCTGAAATAATTGCCAAATTGAAAACCGGTATAGACGGTATTGTTGTCGCGGTAATCTACCTGAACTTGCATCCCATCACCACCCATAAGTTCTTTGTAGGGGTATTGCCCTGTCTGGTGCCAACTGGTAGAGGCTTCGTAGTCGCTTGAGCCGACCCAAATGCCGTTATCCTGAGCGCCTCCGTAGACGTTGTACGGCTCTGCCTCGTCTGTTGTGATCGCATAGAATTGACCGACTGCCGGGGAGTTGCATTTGGCCCAGGAGTCGCCATTGTCCCATGAAATATTGAGCCCTCCGTCGTTGCCATTCACAAGATGACCTGGGCGGGCGGGGTTTAACCATAGCGCGTGGTGATCAACGTGTACGTTGTCGCCGTTGATATTTTTCCAGGATTTACCGCCGTCGTCGGAGCGGATGATGAAAAACCCGATCATGTACACCTTGTCGGCGTCTTCTGGCAGGCAACGCACATTGGAAAAGTAGTAACCGTAGGTAAAATGCATTTGCTCGATGGCATCTTCATGCGTACGCTTCCAGGTGGCGCCGCCATCGTCAGAACGGTAGAGTTCGGCACCGATGAAATCAGTCTCAAACAAACGGCTGTTCGCGTCTTCGAGATATTCAACGAGCGCAATGGGCTTGAGTTTGTCCTGCTCGATCAAGCCCTTGACTTTTTTGGCATTGTATTTTTCAGGGAAATCATTTTGCTTCAAATAGTCTCCTGTTTTTTCGTCGGAGAGTTTCAAAAAATCCTCTTTTGAAATAATCCTCAGCTGGTCTTTGGTCAATTCATCTTCCTTTGGTTTTTCTTTTTTCGGCTTGGAGTTTTGGTTGTCCAAGCAGGCATACAACACGGTTTTGCCATTTTTCTTTCCGGCGGAAAGACCGATGCGGCCAATTTTTTCGCCTGTTGGGAAACCGCTCCCCGGAGTGCTGGATTTTGCCCAGGTACTGCCTCCATCGGTGCTTTTCCAAATGCCAGACCCTTCCCCTGCCCCATCGAAATCCCAGGAGCGACGGCTTCGCTCCCAGGTGGCGGCGTACAGGGTCATTCCGTCATTGAGGTCATTAGAGTCATTTTTGAAGGACGGGTCAATCACGAGGTCAATTCCGCCACTATTTTCGTTGACAAACAAAGTTTTTTGCCAGGTTTTCCCTCCGTCAGTGGTTTTGAAAATGCCCCGCTCGGCATTGGTCGAATAAAGATGGCCGAGCACTGCAACCCAAAGCGTATTCTGCTCAGTGGGATGCAACACAATGCGGGCGATATGATGGCTTTCGGGCAACCCGCGCCATTCCCAGGTTTTGCCGTTGTCGGCACTGCGGTAGAGGCCTGTACCAGCATAGGAGGATCGGCTGCTGTTTGCTTCGCCCGTGCCGACCCAAAGAACACGGTTGTTCCAATCTACGGCGATGTCGCCAATGGTCATGCTGGCCTCGTGATCAAAGATGGGTTCGAATTTTGTGCCGTTGCTGGTGCTGTGCCAGAGGCCGCCGGAGGCGTATGCGACATATATTTCCGCAGGGTCGGCGGGGTTTACGTCCAGGTCGGTGACGCGGCAGGAAAAAACGGATGGGCCGATGTTGATCGGCTTTACTGAAGCGAGTAAAGAATTGTTTTTCAACAGATTGCGCTGCTCAAAACCCTGGAGGCGAGCGTCGGCTGGGGTGGCCGTGGGCTGCGCGTTAATGATAAACGATGAATGATAAATGATGAATAGCAGTGCTGCTGGGAGCGCGAGGAGTTTCCGCATTGTATTGAAAATTTTGGAGGGAAGATACGGCGGACGGCGGAACGGATGAATATTTACCCAAACAACGCCGCCTGTCCTGCCAACTCCTCTGCCATAAACGCTTCATTTTCATTGGAAACAACCGTATCAGGCTCGTCGGGCAAAAGCCGTTTCACGATGCGCAGTTGGTGGGTGTAGCGGTTGAGTTCGCGGTTGAAAATGCCGAAGTGGTCAAGTTTGTCCACCCGAACTTGTCCACTTGCATGGATGACGTTGCATTCTGGCAAAATGATACCGACATGTGTGATATGACCTTTCCCATTGTCAAAAAAAGCGAGGTCTCCAGATTGACATTCCTCCATAAAATCTATGGGGCGGCCCTGTGTCACTTGTTGGTAAGCATCGCGCAACAGACGGATGCCAGCGGTTTTAAACACCATCTGCGTCAAACCAGAACAGTCAATCCCAAAAGGAGAACGACCACCCCAGAGATAGGGCGCGTGGAGGTATCGGCGGGCGATTTTGACCACCCAATCCGTACTCGTGCGTTGTTGGCCGGGCGTGACCACCGGGCCAGAAAATTGATAGGTATGTTCGCCTAGTTGGCAGCGCAAGCCATCGTATTGCGGAAGCACTGCTCCCATGGTGATCGGTATGAAATGATCGGCAGCCATGAGGCCTTCCACCAGGGAAAGGTTGAGCGCCTGGTGTTCCCGATATTCATCAAACTCCTTGGGAGTCAGGCGTTTAAGTTGTTTTGCGTCTACCCATCCTGTGTACCCATCCCAGGCGCAGACGACGTATTTCCAGGGGTCTTTGGATTCTTGTACTTCCACGGTTTCACCAAAAAGCAGCTGCGACACCATCTCGCTCTTGTCGGATGGCTGGGCGCGGAGAGGGGCGATGGAGACTTGGCAGGCGGCGTATTCCACGGGGATGTGAGAGGGTGAGAGATGTGAGAGGGTGATAGATGCCCGCCTACGCCAAGGCTACGGCGGGTAAACAGGGCTGTTTATATTTTTGAAAAATACCTGAAATCCTGACCAGCCTCAATCTTTTGCAAGGTCTCAAAAATCAAGCGAATCAGGTTGTTTACGTCGTCTTTGTGTGCCATTTCAACGGTAGTGTGCATGTAGCGCAATGGCAGCGAGATGAGTGCTGAAGGCACCCCGCCATTAGAGTAAGCGAAAGCGTCTGTATCTGTACCCGTGGTGCGGCTGGCAGCTTCGCGTTGGAACGGGATTTCTTTTTCCTCGGCGGTAGCGATGATGATGTCGAGCAATTTTTGGTGTACCGCTGGCGCATAAGTCACAGTAGGGCCTCGGCCACAGCGCACATCGCCATGTTTTTTGGTGCTGATCATGGGTGTGTGCGTGTCGTGCGTCACGTCAGTTACAATGGCCACGTTAGGCCGGATGCTGTCTGCTACCATTTCAGCCCCCCGTAAGCCCACTTCTTCCTGTACTGAATTGACGATATAGAGCGAGTAAGGCAGTTTTATTTTGTTCTCCTTAAGAATCCGTGCCACTTCGGCTACGCAAAACCCACCCAGGCGGTTGTCGAGCGCCCGCCCGGTGTAATATCGGTCGTTCAGGATGGTGAATTCGTCCTGAAAGGTGACTACACAGCCCACATGAATGCCCATTTGAATCACTTCATCTTTGTCTTTCGCGCCCACGTCAATCGTGAGGTTTTCAATCGTTGGTGAGATGTTGGAGTCCTTGTCTGTGCGGGTGTGAATGGCTGGCCAGCCGAACACGCCAGGGATACGAGTGCCATTTCGGAGGTGTATCCATACCCGCATGGAAGGGGCGATTTGATAATCAGAGCCACCGTTGCGGATAATGTGCATAAAACCGTCGTCAGTGACGTAGTTTATAAACCATGAAATCTCATCGGCATGACCTTCAATAACTACTTTGTATGGTTGTCCGGGGTTGATGATACCGTAGGCCGTGCCGTAATTGTCTAGTTTCCAATCATCTATGTAGGGGCGGATATATTCAAGCCAAAGTTTTTGGCCACTCGCCTCATAACCGGTTGGGCTGGCGTTGTTCAGGTATTCTCGAAGAAAGGATTCAGAATTGGGAGTAATCATCTTTTAAATGATGAATGATGAATGATGAATGATGAATGTTTCTTGCACTCAGCATTCATCAACCATCATTCTATTTAAGCATAAAGCGCGCCCCAAGCGTCTGGGTTTTCGCGCCATTTTTTCAAGGTTTTCAGATCGGATTCGGAAACATAGCCTATTCGAGCAGCTTCTTGGACCAGCGCGTCGTAGTTCGTAAGGGTTTGAAAGCCAACTTTTTTTTCAGCGAAGGCGACATCAGCTTTTGCAAATCCATACTGGAAAATTGCCAACACTCCTACCACTTCTGCGCCGACCTCACGCAGTGCATCTACCGCCAATAGGCAACTTCCTCCCGTGCTGATGAGGTCTTCTACCACCAAAACCCGCTGGCCAGTTTTCAGTTCGCCCTCAATTTGATTTCGCCGACCGTGGTCCTTTGCGCTGCTGCGTACATACACAAAAGGCTTTTCCAACACATCTGCCAACAAGACGCCATGCGGGATCCCTGCCGTTGCCACCCCCGCTACGACATCAAATGTACCAAAGCCGCGCGATTTTTCGGCCAAACAATTTTTCAAAAACGTGCGGACTACTGGGTATGAAAGCGCCAAGCGATTGTCGCAATAAATCGGCGACAACATCCCTGATGCCCAAGTGAAGGGTTCATTAGGGCTAAGTTTCACCGCTTTGATTTCCAATAAATTGCGAGCGACTTCGGATTCCATACATTTACCGCAAAATGATTCAAAAAAGTGCCGCAAAACTATAAAATCTACCACAACGGAACACCCGTTTTTCTAACAACGCCAGAAGGAGCACAATCCTTGGGTTTTAAACCCGACAAAGTCACTTACGTTGCCGTGTATGTAGGCAAAAAAAAAGTGCTCAGGCAATACTTGGATTTGCTTGATAAAAACAAAAACATTCGCGCCGTAGTGCTTTACCATCCCGATCTGGAAATGCTTCGCAACGATTTTCAAGCCTGTTTTAAAACGCTTGAAGCAGCAGGGGGATATGTGCAAAATGCTCAGGATGAACTGTTGGTGTTCTACCGAAGGGGTTCGTGGGATTTGCCCAAGGGTAAGATTGACCCGGGCGAAACCCCCGAACAAGCGGCTGTTCGCGAGGTGAAGGAGGAGACTGGGCTTCTGAATATTGATCTTGGTTCATTCCTCGCCCATACTTACCACACTTATGAGCTAAAAGGTCAGCGAATTTTTAAAAAAACCTGGTGGTATCGAATGCGCACGGCCGATACCCAACTCATACCGCAAACGGAAGAAGACATTGAAGAAATCTGCTGGGTAACACCAAGAGCCTGGCTGGAAAGCGGTGTGGCCGTTTATCCAAATATTCGGGAGGTGATTGAGCTGGGCTTGTAAGTACCCCGGAACTCCGTTCCGGGAGTGTTTTGGTCAAGGCCCCGGAACAGAGTTCTAGGGTACTTTCTATCTTTGCTCCCCAAATTCAAAAATTACACAAAAATGTTGCTCAGAATACATAAAGAAGGCCGCACGATTTTGATTGTATCGGCATTGTTGCTGTTTGCATTGAATATTGTCGTTGCGCAATTTTTGCCCATTGCTTTTTGGCCAGTGTTGGTGCTCTCGATTGCCTTCTATATCCTTGTACTTCAGTTTTTTAGAAACCCTGTTCGGCAAGTACTGGTTGCAGATAACCATCTTGTGTATGCACCTGCTGACGGACGGGTGTGTGTGATTGAGGAGGTTTTTGAAGCAGAATATTTCAATGAAAAAAGACTTCAAATTTCCATTTTCATGTCGCCATTAAACGTCCACGTCAATCGCAACCCTGTAAGTGGTGTGGTCAACTATTTCCGTTATCACCCCGGCAAATACCTCGTCGCCTGGCATCCGAAGAGCAGCACGGAGAATGAGCGCACCACGGTTGTGTACGACTTTGGAGAAGGTGAAATACTCATGCGCCAAATTGCGGGCGCTGTGGCCAAGCGGATCAAGTGGTATATCGGCGAAGGCGAACAGGTAGAGCAGGGCCGCGATATGGGCTTTATTAAGTTTGGTTCGCGGGTAGACCTTTTTCTGCCGCTGGACGCAAAGGTGGAAGTGGTGATGAACCAACAAGTGAAAGGGAACAAAACGATCTTGGCAAGAATCTGAGGGAACTATGAACGGTGATCTCTGAACGAGCCGGGCATATCATAAACCAAGCATTTTTCTGCACTTAATCCCGGTATCGCTTCATCACTTCATCACTTTATCACTTTATCACCATATCTCCCATGGCTGCTTTTTTCAAAAAAACACTGCTTCTAAGCCTTTCACTTTTTTCCCTTTTGTGTTGCAAAAACGATCCCAAAACGGAAGCGGCCCAAGCCGCTCCCAAAATTGATACGATCCTTGTAAACCCCGTTCCTACGGAGGGAGCAGCAACTTTTAAGGTGACTGAGGGCATGGTAGAATGGTCGGGCACCAAAACAATGAAAAAAACGGGGCACCAAGGCACCATTACGATAGAAAGTGGAGAATTAATGGTGAATCAGGGTCAATTGATAAGCGGGAAAGTGACACTCGACATGAATTCCATCAGTGTCACCGATATCAAAGACCCCGGCGAACGCCGTGATTTGGAGTCGCATCTGAAAGATTCAGATTTTTTTGAGGTCATTAAATTCCCCAAAGCCGAGTTTGTTTTTAGCGAAGTGCTGCCCAGTACAATGCCCAATTTCAACTGGGTGCTGAGCGGCAACCTGACCATGAAAGGCAAAACAGCCCCGGTTAACATCCCCGTCAAAGTCAGCATCGAAGGCAATGAGCTTCGCGCCGAATCTCCCGCATTCCCCATCAACCGTACGCAATGGGGCGTAAATTTTCGTTCGGGCATGCTCGGAACGGTCAAGGATAAGATGATTGACGATATGGTGCCGCTGAGTTTGAAAATTGTGGCGAAGAAGAAATAAATATTTAGCCGTTACCCCTTCTACAGAATGAAATAAGGCTAATTCTGTCTTATTGATGTTAAATTTCAGCGCATTATTTGGCCGTTTAGGTTTTGTTTGAATATATTGCATTCTATTTGCCCCTTCTCTGACGTGCGCTGGTGCATTTTATAATCCGTTGGCCAACACATTATTGCCCATTTTTCATGGGCAAAGTGCCAAACCCTTGCGGGTTCAACACGCTAATCTTCTTTACCCCCCGTAGCCCGCTTAGGGCGAAGGCGGGGTTTCAATCCATTCCTTTCCTGTGTATTCGTTCATTGGTGCGCCCAATGGACATCACACCGATTTACTCATTTTCTAAATTTCACCATCAATGAAAAACAGATTAAATTTAACGCTCCATCGCTCCAACGCTCCAACGCTCCAACGCTCCAACGCTCCAACGCTCCAACGCTCCAACGCTCCAACGCTCCAACGCTCCAACGCGAGCGTTAGCTTTTACATTGTTATGCTTTTAATGACCTTCTTTTTACCAAATGGAATGAGGGCGCAAACTTTCTGTGGGATGAATGTTACAGACTCCATCACGAGTGTGAGTATTTCTACCTTATTCGCCCCAGGAGCTTCTTGGCCAGCGGGTTCGATAATTGGCGTAACTGGAATGCTCACTGTTGACCAGTCTATCACTTTCAATAATCTAGAGTTTATTATGGGGGCTGGGGCTTCTATAAAAGTGGAGGGAAATGGTGTTGTACTTACCGCAAACAACTTTACAGAGTTTAGAGGCTGCAGATCCGTAACTACACCTAAAATGTGGCGAGGCATCGCTATCCAATCTCGTGCATCAATTAACTTTACCGAAGTCGTCTTGCGTGATGCCTGGATTGGGCTCAATTTTACCAGCACTGCCCACGGAACTGCTAATTCGATGTTGCGATGCGAATTGTACAATAATATGTATGGTATTGGGATTTTCAGCCACACTTTTTTCCAACCAACGTTGTTTTCAGACAATATAATTGCCAAACAAAATCCTGCCACAATATTACCTCCACCTCCAGGATACAGTTATTCAGGATCAAAACTACATAGGGGTATTTGGATAACATCATCTACAGTGGACTTGGCCGCAGGTGCTTCCCAAAGAAATAAGATTGAAGACTATCGTTTTGGGATTTGGAATTATTCTTCCACTGTGACCATAGCCAATATGACTTTAAAAAGTCAATTAAGCGATCCTATAATAACAGACACGCTAGATGGTACTGGGATATTCTCCTGGCAATCTAATCTAAATGTTGGGGGAACAGGTACATTCAATTGTGTTTTTCAAATCCCGGAAAACTCTGGTATTATCTCTAGAAATACTCGTAGCCTTTCAGTAAGGAGGGCGTTATTTGATAACCCCACACTTTATGGCATACGATGTGCACAAAGCATTGCATTAAGTGCGCCGATTCATATTATAATGAACAAGTTCGACATGAACGTTGCATTTCCTGTATCCGCCATTTATATAGAAAGACCGCCCAGCGGACCAGAAAACACCAATGTGTTCATTAGTCGGAATGGGATAGAGAGTAGTGGGACTCACATCAAATACAAAGCAATGGTGATGATAGATGTCCATGGAAAAGTATCTGCCACCGACATCACGTCGATCAGCGATAATCCTATAGATATTGATCGGACATGGCCAAGAGTCAACGGTATTCGTGTCTCGGGGAAAGGCAGGAACTACCAGATCGTGAACAACCAAGACCTAACCTGGGACCCTAATTCAAACCCTTCTCAAGCCCTCTCGGGCCTTCTATCTCGGGGCATTATTGCCAATGACTTGATGGATGGTTTTCACTTCATAACGGGAAATACGGTCAGTTCCACTTTACTAAATGACAAGTCATATCTCCGGGCAGGTATTTTCATGGAAAACAACCCGCTATCAGTGTTTCTTTGCGAAAACAGTACAACGGCTACCCATAAGGGCATAGAATGCAGGGGCTCCTTAACCAGCACGAGAATGGTCAAAAACAGCATGGGTACGGCGGCTTATGGGCTTTATTGTGAGGCCGGGAATACAATGCCTAACCAGGACCGACATGAAAATATATGGACGGCTGGCTCGTATTTTAACTTGGGAGCGAGGTACAACGCAGCGTCTGCACCGTTTCAATTCTTCTATGATGCAAACAATGCAATTACCAATGATGTGCCGCCATCTGTAGACCCACAAGATTGGTTTGAAGACAAAGCTGGTTCAAATGCAGTTTGCGGGTCCGGAGACCAAGGCGGTTACATCAGCGACTACGAGCAAGACTTTATTGATGAGGTGATTGAGCCAGACACTACCGCCAAAAACTGGGATACCCGTCAACGTTTGCTTTACAAGCTCTTACAATTGCCCGAACTGCTTGTCAGCAGCGCAAGTGCGAGCGATTACCTGGACGACAATCAAACGAGCAATAGCTCCCCGTATCGTTTTGCACATGCCGAACACCTGTTTGACCAGGCATATTCCATGACATCTTCACAGGACAGTCAATTTGCTTCGGCTTCGGCACAAATTCAGGTGATTAACAGCCAAATAGATTCTCTTGACGAACAACAGGCGCAAGACTCAACAACATACGACCTTACCATAGCGCAACAACGGGCAACCGCTTTCGCGCAGCTCGATTCTGCAGCAGCCAATCTGGAACTACTTCGTACGCAGGCTGATACAATTCTGAAGCACGGTTTGGATACCGCGCTCACTTGTGCCAATGCGCTCCCGGAAACCATGCCTTACGAGGACAACCTAAAGGATATTCTTGTTTTCGCGATTCGCGCTGCAAAAGGCGATTCCCTGGTAGAAACAGACTTTGTTCGCCTGCGTCAAATAGCGGCCCAATGCCCCTCCCTGGGCGGCATCAGCGTACGCCGGGCACCGCAGTGGCTGATGCACGAGGAAGGCATTGATTACAGCGACAAAGATTGGGACGATGGTTGTGCGGTAACTTACTATGATGATTCAAAAAGTCGAATAAACACCGCTCAAACCATCCGGATTACGCCAAATCCAGCAAAGGACTATATGCAAATAGACTTCCCGGAAAATTCCCTCGGAGAATGGTTTGTTTCTGATGCAACCGGCCGGCCCTTCCGTAAGGGAAGAGTAGAGGAGAACACCTTGTGGGTTCCTACAAACGATTGGCTTTCGGGCTTATACTTTTTTGCTTGGCGAGATGAAAATGGTTTCGTGACGACTAACAAAGTCATCGTTGCGCACTAAGTCTCTCCAAATTTTGGCATGGTTGCCGCTTGCAGATCTGCAAGCGGTAGCCAGGCCTCTTCAAAATCTGTAAATCTATGAAGTACATAATACTGCTTTTTTCTTTTTGTCCATTGTTGGCAGAGGCACAAGTCAAATTTGACAATGTTTGGATGTTGGGTACCCACAATAGTATTTCGACACCGACGATAAACCGGGGTTTCAAACTTGATTTTCAAGAAACACCACCAAGGCTCGATACAATGTCAATTCCTTTTGATTTTAGTGCTATCGCTGGAATTTGTGACTCAGTTGGGAAACTCCTTTTTTACACCAATGGGTGTACAATTGCAAACAGGGATCACGAGGAAATGGCAAATGGCGCTGAAATTAATGAGGGCGGGTTAGTGTATAAATATGACTGCCTTGGCTATTTTAGTCAGGGTGACAATTTGGGTTATCCAACCCATCAGGGCTGCTTGATTTTGCCATGGCCCGGGAAAGCGAAACGTTATATGCTACTACACCTCCACAAGCCAGATACGATGAGTTTGTGGTACATTGAAAACCTTAAATACAGCGTAGTAGACATGAGTGGAGATGATGGGCTTGGGGAAGTGATAGAAAAAAACCACCAGGTATATCAGGACACCTTTTTGGATATGCTTACTTCCGTTCGTCATGCCAATGGTCGGGACTGGTGGATTGTGTTGCCCAAATACAATATGGGCAGGTACTACAGCTTTTTGCTTTCGCCCGAAGGTATCAGTGAGCCAATCATTCAGGATATAGGAAATCCAGTAGCCCATCCTACCTGGGGCATACAGGCCATGTTTTCACCCAATGGGAAAAAATATGCGAATATGAGTCCGGAAACCGGCTTGCAGGTCTTTGATTTTGACAGATGCTCGGGAAATATGAACTCGGTATTTCAATGTGATGACCTTGTTTTCAGGACAGATATTCTCAGTAGCTATGCTTGCGGAGTAGCCTTTTCTCCCAGCAGTCGCTTCTTGTATGTAGTATCGGGCATAAACCTTACCCAGTTTGATATGCGTGCTGAAGACATTCTCTCCAGCAAGGTGCACCTAGCGCAATATGACGGGTTTGGATACCTACATGGTAAGGATATTTCTCCCCTGCCCACCAATTTTTATCAAATGATGCTTGCCCCGGACGGAAAGATTTACATGAGCACACCGAACGGCACCAGGTTCTTCCACGTCATCCACCATCCTGATTCGCTGGGTTTGGCTTGTGACTTTGAGCAGCGGGGTTTGGAATTTCCTACTTCACATTCTTTCTCTCCGCCCAACTTTCCCCACTTTCGTCTCTACGACCTGCCCGGCTCGCCCTGTGATACCCTGGGCATCAACGGCCCACAGCCGCCGGAGGACACGCTTCCCCCGCCGCCTGTGTGTGGCACCTACCTGTCGCTCTGGCCCAACCCGGTGAGCAGCATTGCGTCTGTGGAGTTGCCGGATTGTCAGGGCGGCCTGCTGAGTATTTTTGATGCGGCTGGTCGGCTCATAGAGGAACAGCGGATAGCGCCAGGGGAGGGTGCGCACCCAATAGTAGTGGCGCAATATGTGCCGGGTATTTACTTTGTACGTTTTTGGCCCGACAAGGAGGGGGATGTCGTGGTGCGTGGGCTGTCGGTGGTGCGCTGACAAAAATGCGTAAATAATTGTAAAACAATAGTATTATGAATTATATCAATCAGATTATTAAGTCTGCCATCGGCGATTCTCTTGTAGAAACAGACTTTGTTCGCCTGCGTCAAATAGCGGCCCAATGCCCCTCCCTGGGCGGCATCAGCGTACGCCGGGCACCGCAGTGGCTGATGCACGAGGAAGGCATTGATTACAGCGACAAAGATTGGGACGATGGTTGTGCGGTAACTTACTATGATGATTCAAAAAGTCGAATAAACACCGCTCAAACCATCCGGATTACGCCAAATCCAGCAAAGGACTATATGCAAATAGACTTCCCGGAAAATTCCCTCGGAGAATGGTTTGTTTCTGATGCAACCGGCCGGCCCTTCCGTAAGGGAAGAGTAGAGGAGAACACCTTGTGGGTTCCTACAAACGATTGGCTTTCGGGCTTATACTTTTTTGCTTGGCGAGATGAAAATGGTTTCGTGACGACTAACAAAGTCATCGTTGCGCACTAAGTCTCTCCAAATTTTGGCATGGTTGCCGCTTGCAGATCTGCAAGCGGTAGCCAGGCCTCTTCAAAATCTGTAAATCTATGAAGTACATAATACTGCTTTTTTCTTTTTGTCCATTGTTGGCAGAGGCACAAGTCAAATTTGACAATGTTTGGATGTTGGGTACCCACAATAGTATTTCGACACCGACGATAAACCGGGGTTTCAAACTTGATTTTCAAGAAACACCACCAAGGCTCGATACAATGTCAATTCCTTTTGATTTTAGTGCTATCGCTGGAATTTGTGACTCAGTTGGGAAACTCCTTTTTTACACCAATGGGTGTACAATTGCAAACAGGGATCACGAGGAAATGGCAAATGGCGCTGAAATTAATGAGGGCGGGTTAGTGTATAAATATGACTGCCTTGGCTATTTTAGTCAGGGTGACAATTTGGGTTATCCAACCCATCAGGGCTGCTTGATTTTGCCATGGCCCGGGAAAGCGAAACGTTATATGCTACTACACCTCCACAAGCCAGATACGATGAGTTTGTGGTACATTGAAAACCTTAAATACAGCGTAGTAGACATGAGTGGAGATGATGGGCTTGGGGAAGTGATAGAAAAAAACCACCAGGTATATCAGGACACCTTTTTGGATATGCTTACTTCCGTTCGTCATGCCAATGGTCGGGACTGGTGGATTGTGTTGCCCAAATACAATATGGGCAGGTACTACAGCTTTTTGCTTTCGCCCGAAGGTATCAGTGAGCCAATCATTCAGGATATAGGAAATCCAGTAGCCCATCCTACCTGGGGCATACAGGCCATGTTTTCACCCAATGGGAAAAAATATGCGAATATGAGTCCGGAAACCGGCTTGCAGGTCTTTGATTTTGACAGATGCTCGGGAAATATGAACTCGGTATTTCAATGTGATGACCTTGTTTTCAGGACAGATATTCTCAGTAGCTATGCTTGCGGAGTAGCCTTTTCTCCCAGCAGTCGCTTCTTGTATGTAGTATCGGGCATAAACCTTACCCAGTTTGATATGCGTGCTGAAGACATTCTCTCCAGCAAGGTGCACCTAGCGCAATATGACGGGTTTGGATACCTACATGGTAAGGATATTTCTCCCCTGCCCACCAATTTTTATCAAATGATGCTTGCCCCGGACGGAAAGATTTACATGAGCACACCGAACGGCACCAGGTTCTTCCACGTCATCCACCATCCTGATTCGCTGGGTTTGGCTTGTGACTTTGAGCAGCGGGGTTTGGAATTTCCTACTTCACATTCTTTCTCTCCGCCCAACTTTCCCCACTTTCGTCTCTACGACCTGCCCGGCTCGCCCTGTGATACCCTGGGCATCAACGGCCCACAGCCGCCGGAGGACACGCTTCCCCCGCCGCCTGTGTGTGGCACCTACCTGTCGCTCTGGCCCAACCCGGTGAGCAGCATTGCGTCTGTGGAGTTGCCGGATTGTCAGGGCGGCCTGCTGAGTATTTTTGATGCGGCTGGTCGGCTCATAGAGGAACAGCGGATAGCGCCAGGGGAGGGTGCGCACCCAATAGTAGTGGCGCAATATGTGCCGGGTATTTACTTTGTACGTTTTTGGCCCGACAAGGAGGGGGA
>Ga0163148_10000826_pt1 | contig 41881 bp, 39 predicted proteins | sample OliLakLV19MP7P2_FD_148606 | JGI IMG/M metagenome (GOLD analysis project Ga0163148, IMG submission 148606) | Freshwater microbial mat bacterial communities from Lake Vanda, McMurdo Dry Valleys, Antarctica- Oligotrophic Lake LV.19.MP7.P2 | ecosystem: Environmental > Aquatic > Freshwater > Lake >... | reverse complement strand
CATTCTTTTGCGCTGGAGCGCAGAGTGTACTTATGACCTTATGGAATGTGGATGACAAAATCACTTCAGAATTGATTGATAACTTTTACGCTTCTATGCAACATGGAAACAGACTAGATGTTTCATTGAAATTATGCAAATGCATTTCTATTGCATAATGGGGGTTTAAAAGGCGCTACTGTGGCGTGGCAATTACTGTCATAATTCCAAGAGAGGATCTTTTCTCCATCCATTTTTTTGGAATAAATAGTATCATTCCAAGCACAAATTCCCAAAATTCATCTTCTAAATTTTTATCCCACTTAATGCCTTCTTGTTCCATCGCGCTCATCCAGGAGAGCAAATAAGGATTCATGGTGCCATAGGTAAGTAGTTTAGAAACTTTCCAACCACTTTTTTGAAGCAGTAACTCTACGTTATCTGGGGAGAACATTGAGATATGGCGAGGTGTATGCCAACCTGCCCAGTCTTTACCATATTTTTTTCTGCTCGTTGAATCGAAATTGGGAACTTCAATGATGAGCGTAGTAGATGGTTTGGCAATGGATTTTAGATATCGTAGGTTTTCGAGCGGAGTGTAATCATGCTCTAAATAATGCCACATGGTAATTACATCAGGTTGCAGGCTGCTAGGTAGGTCTTTAATTTCTGCTACTTGTAAATTTAGCTCTTCGAAATGAGCAGATTGATCTTTCCATCCCTCATCACTAAAATCAATACCCATGGTTTGGCAAATTAACTTTTGCGCACAAGCCTTTAAAAAGCTTGGCTTGCCGCAACCAACATCCAGAATCAAAGATTTTGACGATATGATATGAGCATCTCTGACCCGCTTCACGCGTTTTAAATCTAACATTCGCTGGCTACTCTCTACTAAGTATTCAAACTTACCCCACGCTTTTGCTCCTCTATAAGGTAGGTAATGAGAAGTATAGTAGTTTTTTAATTGATCTAACGGTACTCTCGGATTTAAGAAAACCAGCTTACATTCAGCACATTGGTCAAAATTGAACAACTTTTTATTCGAATGCATCTGAGCCGTTGTTTTAATAAAAGAACCAATAGCCGTGGCGTTACAAATAGGACAATTGGCAAGTTGGAGCATGGAGTTAAGATAGATAATCTTGCTTTAAAGTATTTTAAGAAACCTACGAAAAAACTCACGCTTACCAAAGCTGTCATGATAGCCGCCTGTTTATCCAACCCTAAAAAAGTATAGCGCATAATCACCCTCCAGCTGCATTGCGAGACGCTATCCCTGGATTTTAACTCAAATGAATAATTTAGAAGGGGATGAAGATGTTGAGAAGTTGCTGACAAAATAGCGAATCCTCTATTTTAAGAGTCATCGCGGACGAGTAGCTGAAATTCTATCGTAGTACCCAAAACTAAAAACGAGATCCGCGATCCCGAAAAAATGAAAACAGATTCCGGGTCTCGTTATGACCATGCCTAAATTATAAAAATTCACCACTCGCCAGGAATGACAAGATTGTATGAGTATGTGTATGTGTATGTGTATGTGTCATTTGAATGTCTTCGCGGGCGAGAACTCAACTTAATAAATTAGTATAATCGAAACGAGACCCGCGATCTCGAAAAAATGAAACCGGATTAAAATGAGTACTCGTATTTATCTCGCCACTTCGCCAATCGCCTTCACCACATAATCAATGTCTTTCATTGTATTATAAATGTGTGGCGATAACCGAATGCCGCCCGATGGTGCCGCTGCAATATGATATTGATGATACAGTTTATCCGCTACCTCATGTATCTCTTTACCAGGTAAATTGAAGATGACGATGCCACCACTAAACTGCGGAGCTAACGGAGTTACAAAAGTTGCCTGCGGAACTTTGCTTTTTAGTTCTTGTTTGAGGTACGTACTCAGTTGTACAATCCTGTTCTCAATATTTTTTCTCCCGATAGTTTCGTGGAAGGCAAGAGCTTCTGGCAATGCTGCCGGTGACGGATCGTTGCGTTGACCCAACACACAGAGTTGCGTATCCACAGTAGTGGCTTCCCTCCAACCGCCACCGATCACTGCTGGCCAAATGCGATCAAAAGAATCTTTATTGATATAGAGAATGCCGTTTTCAAATGAACCCATCAGCCACTTGTGTGTGCTGGCTGTATAAAACGTACAGCCCATGTCATGCACATCTATGTTCATTGACCCAAAAGATTGCGCCCCATCAACTAAGGTCATGATGCCACGAGCTTTGGCCATCTGACAAATGTCTTTGGCGGGTAAAGTCAAACCACTTATGTTGGAGAGATGCGAAAAGGCAATCAGTTTTGTGTTGGGTGTAAGAGCGTTTATAAATGGTTGGAGTAAATCATTTACAAACTTTGGTTCAGTCGGTACGCTGATTTTTTTTACAGTAAAACCAATTCGCTTTGCCTGGCTCAGCCACACTTCATTGTTGGAAGGATGATTCTGTTCCCAGATAATAATTTCATCACCCGGTTTCAGATCAAGGCCATGAACGATCATACAGTTGCTTTCACTCGTGTTTCGCGTAATGCCAACCTCGCTTTCATTGGCTCCTACAAACTGCGCCAACAGGGTAACAGATTTTTTTCTGGTAGCAGCAAATAAAGCCCGGTATTGAAAGCTAACATCTTTGTTAAGTGCATTGGTTAATTCCCGTACTTTTTCCTGAACTACTATGGGACCGGGACAAAGATTGGCCGCATTCATCATGATATGATCGGCTGGTACTGTAAATTGTTTTTTCAAATTCTCCCAGTATTGTTCATCAGCAACTGAATTGGGTGGAGTTAATTTGCTTGTAGCTGCAAACGAAGGAAGAGCAAAGCCTGTAAGCGAAGTGGCCAACAGTTGCTTAACGAATTTTCTGCGGTGACTGAGTTGCATGGTGATGAGGTTAAGGTGAGTACAAGATAGTAAATTGAAGAGTCAATCTTTTATCACGTTTGTCGGTGAAGTCAACGCGAAGAGACCAATGTTTCCCAATCCTTAACTATTATTTAAAAATTTAATTACTAAGTACACAAAAGCAAGTTTTCCAAAAAATGCTATCCCAAGTCTTTTAAAGAAGATGCTCATTGGAGCGGCTCCATACTTATCACTTCTGGAGATAAAAATATTTGAAGACCACCATCCAAAAATAGAACCAGCGGCAAAGGCAACTGCTAAAAGGGAAATTTCCTTCATTTACTCTTTAGCTTATCCAGTAATATATATCCTTTATCTGTTCTTGCATTTGGAGTTGTGAAGCTCACAAAGGCAAAATACTTTGTTTCCCTAATTATAATGAATCCTACACCCGCCTTGGCCGTATATTTAATATCAGATTTGATATTTGGCTTCGTATAAACGCTTCCTTCTTCAATTGCATAGACAGTATTTGAAGATTCGGTTTTTGTTTTTTCAGTTTGAGAAACAGCTTCTTTTTCCATAGAAGAAGTAACCGAATTCGCACTGTTTTCACGGGCATAATATAGATGGAGACTAAAGTTAAGGAAAAGCTATCATTCTAGCGAGCTAATTATACCCAGGCTTCAACTGTCATTTCGGGCGAGTGGTCAATCTTACAACTAAGTAGTATCCTAAACGAGACCCGAAATCTCCGAATAATATAAACCTTCATAGAGATCACGAGTCGAGTTTAAAATTTGGCTAAATGTTTATAGTTTGGGGCTCGCCCGCGATGACCCCAAAATTTTATTCTTCATCACCCTCCACAATCGTTCCGTAATCCAAAAACAATTCCTCATTGACTTTTATATCCCGCACCGCTTCAAAGTATTCGCCCTCGTTTATGGAAACCAGATTTGGATTGTCGGAATGATTCAGGTAATAACTGAGATCCATTTTTTTAAAGCCCTTCTCCGGAACGAAGTAAGCATCTTCATCGAAAAGACAATAGTTAACAATTATATCTTGGGCATACGTTGGTAGCGCGGCCATTTCCTGTTTGGAGATTTTAATCCACTTCTCATCTGCATCGGTATTGCTAAACATACTTCGGCAGCCTTTCGGAATCTCACGAATTGCAAACACACCAACCCCACCTACCGGAGAGGGTCTAAGCATGACAAACGTATTGTTTGTAAGTTCATGAAGCAGTTTTTCTTTTGAAGTCATTGAAATTAATTAAGCATTTATGTAGACACGAAAGTTAACATTAGAAAAACTCTAAAACCATATCTTTATATCAGACTGGCCCGATAGCTGGCGAAGTCTATTATCAAATTTAATAAGCGATACGTTTCGACAGGCTCAACCAGACAAGGTTTTAGAGTTATCTATAATTTACTGAGGGATCAATCAAACTATCGCATCAGCTTATCTCTATTCTTTCTATATTGAACAACTAAAACCTTATCCCGTTGACAAATTCAAAAGCTCCCTCTTTGTTAAAACGAATTCTTTTGCCCGGCATTATTCTGCAGTCGGTGCTCATTGGTGGGGGCTATGCTACCGGTCGTGAGATTGTAGAGTATGGTGGAAAATTTGGAGCTAGTGGGTGGATTAGCGGCCTCGCGATTTTCGTTGGCTTCTCGCTCATCACCACACTTTCCATTGAAGCCTGTCGCCAATGGCAAGTGTATGATTATAAATCTTTGCTCAAAAAATTAATCGGTTCCGGATGGATCGCTTACGAAATCGTTTACCTCCTACTTGCCATTCTTATCATTGCCGTAATGGCTTCGGCAGCCGGAGAAATCTTGAACAGTACGTTGGGCTTTCCGCGATGGATTGGTGTGATTTTGATTATTCTGTTAGTCGGGTTTCTCAATTACAAAGGCGATGAAGTAATTGCTAAACTGGAAACCATCGGTACCATTGCGCTTTTTGCAGCTTACATAGTTTTTGCAGTCACGGTTTTCTCAAATAAGAGTACCGAAATAGCAGCTACTTTTTCCAGCTGGAATACCAGCTTCTTACCCGATGCGCCTGGCATCGGCCTGTTGCTGTGGACGGGAATACTGTATGTTGGCTATAACCTAGGCGTTTATCCTGCCTCCTTTTTTACTTACAAACAAGTTCAATCAAAACGTGAAAGTATTTTAGCCGGGCTTGCCTCCGGCTTACTCATGACGGTGCCCTGGTTCCTTACGTACTTTGCACTCCTTGCATATTATCCCGATGCAACTGTGCTCGCGGCTACTGTGCCTTGGTTAAAAATGTTAGAACCGTTTCATCCCGCGCTGATAGTTGCTTTTGGAATTGTAGTTGGCTGGACGTTAGTTGAAACTGCCACCGGAGTAATTCATGCGTTCATTAGTCGGGTAGAGATTGAATACTTAGAACGAATGAAGAAACCCATAAAGAAGATTTCGAAAGCAATTATCTCAGCAACTGCTTTAGTAGCGGCTTTGATTTTAGCACAGGTTGGAATCATAGACCTAGTGGCAAAAGGATATTCGATGATGGCCTACGCAATGATTGCGGTGTATGGATTACCGTTGTTGTTTGTGGGTGGAAAATTACTGGTTAAGAAATAGGGTTAACCGCAATGACGCTGAGGCGCAATGTTAAGTTTGAAGTTTATTTATGAGCTCGAATAAGATACTTTGCGTCATCGTGCCAGCCTTTGCCGAAACGCTTCGTGCAGGTAGGCCTCAGCGGTTTAAACTTTAATTAATGAAGATTTCCAATTTCTCAATTCAGGTTTCGGCAACTGATACTATTTCAGCAGAACTATATTCTCCTGAAAATCCAAAGGTTATTTACGTGTTTGCCCATGGAGCAGGCGCAGGCATGCAACATGCATTTATGAAAGAATTGTCTGCAGAGTTGGCTACTCATAATATTGCCACCCTCCGCTACAACTTTCTTTACATGGAACAAAAAAAGAAACGCCCAGATTTTCCGGCAGTAGCACATCAGGCAGTAGCGGCTGCAATTTCAAAAGCGCATGAATTGTTTCCTACGTTACCTGTGTTTGCAGGAGGTAAATCATTTGGTGGCCGCATGACTTCGCAATTTCGCGCCAAGCATCAAACAGAATTTGTAAAAGGAATTGTCTTTGTAGGCTTTCCGTTACATCCGGCTGGCAAACCATCCATCGAAAGAGCTGATCACTTGAAAAGTATTTCTATTCCCATGCTTTTTCTTCAAGGTACGCGCGATGCGTTGGCTGAGTTCAGTTTGATAACGGAAGTCACTGATTCATTACCAACCGCCACACTAATAAAATTCGAAGGGGCCGATCATAGTTTTAAAGCTGGAAAACAAAAACTAATACCGCTGCTGGCACATGAAATTAATGCATGGATTGACTTGAACTAATAATTCTATCGTTCGTATCGACCTGTTTTTTCAGTGAACTTGATTCGGTAAACAATCGGGTTCGGTCCTTGCGTGGATGTGCGGCTTGATGAGATAGGCCCCATGCGGGCAGCATAATCACGTTCGTTTGGCATGAGCGGACCTAGCTTTTTGATTATTGTTTTTAGAGCCTGATCTGCTTCTTCTCCTGTTAACTCTTCAAACCGTCCCCAACCAATCACACTTTGCCAGGTTGAAATATTTGTTACCTCATCCACTTCAAAACAACAATTTGGATTTTCTCGCAGCAGTTTAATTTTCAATCCTTCATCAGTATGACCAATCACTGAATTATTTTCATAGACATAAGTAACGGGAACCACGTAAACCCGATTGTCCCCTGCACATCCTATCCGTCCTATAACATTCGATTTTAGAACTTGCTCAACTTCATCCGAACTTAATTCACCTAGCATACAGAATAATTAATCAATATCCCCACCCTTTCATAATATCGAAATTCTCCTTCATACACCCAAGCGGTGTTTTGCCTTGATATGATTCTTGTTCTATAATAAAATGAATTGTCCCTCCCGACTTACGGCCAAGGTCAATCACTTCTTTGGTATTCACAACACCCTCACCTAAAATGGTACTTTCATATTTTTCATGACCCCCGTCACTAAGGATTTCATCTTTCACATGCATGGATTCAAACCGACCTGGATATTTCTGCACAATGTCAATCGCCTTTGCACCGCCATTATAAAGATTACCAATATCCAATTGCTGTACCACTAAATCAGGGTCGGTATGTTGAAGCATAATGTCGTAGACCGTCAAGTCATTCAATTTTTGGCTAAACTCAAAATCATGATTGTGGTAGCCAAACTTCATTCCTGATTTTTTACAAAGCTCTCCGTTTTTATTAAAAATTTCCATCTGCCTAAGTAAATCATCATAGGTTTGGCGAAGGGTTTCATCTAACCAAGGGCTGATTACAAATTGTTGTTCCATAATACCGGCATCTTCAACAGTATACTTCCACGCATCGGTAAAATCTTTTGAGGTTTCATCCCAATGCTGTTTACCAAATACCGTGTGGCCGCTAGGCATTTTCATACCCAAATCATTCAGTATTTTTTTAAACTCAGTGGCACTCCAACCATAAAATTTTCTGTCTACATAATTCGCATGTTCCACATTCTTATAGCCAATCTTAGCCAGTTCTTTCAACGTGGTTAACGGATCAGCTTTCATTTCATCGCGCACGCAATAAAGTTGAAGCCCCATCAATTCCTTTTTAACGGACGATGAAGGCGAGCATGAAGAAAGTAAAACTCCTCCGGCCACAGCCAGGGCACTTGTTTTTATAAATTCTCTGCGGGTAGTATGCATAGTAGGTTAGTTTAGAAGCAGTGAATATCATGAAAAAAGATAAATTCTAATAGGCTTTTTCTATGGATGGGTTAAAGGAAGAGTACTTTTCGCTAAAGTAGGGATTTGTAGGCCGCTTCGTAATGGCTAATTAAGTTACTCCAGTCAAACGCTGAAGAATAGTTTTCTACATTGTTTCGTTGCATAATCCGGCTTCTTCGATCCTGCTTAACAAACTTATATAAGAAAGAGGCTAATTGTTTCGCACTCCAATCGAACGTGCGCTTACCACGCTCCACTACAAACATGCCCCCCTTCTCATGATCGGGCATGTTGCTTAACAAATAATCTCCAAAGCCACTGAGGTCGCTGGTTACAGCAGGCACACCACTGGCCATGCACTCAAGCGGTGTGTAACCCCATGGTTCATAATAACTAGGGAAAATTCCCAAGTGGCAACCTCGCACAAACTGACTGTAGTCCATTCCAAAAAGTGGATTGGTTGAACTAATGAAATCAGGGTGATAAACAACTTTTACTTTGTCCTCTTTGCGGTTGAGAATATTCCTTCGAACTAAAAACTGAAGGATGTCATCCGTATCCTCATTCACCAACTTGTGCGTAACCGGTAGTGGCATTTTTGTGCTCTTCCAGGATTGAATCGTTCTACGGTATCTTAACTTCCAATATTCGTCCACGAACTCATTCAACTCGGGCAATCGATTATCCTGTCGCATCGTGCTTTCAAAAAACAAACGCTTACCAACCTGGTTTTGAATAGCCTCACATGTTTGTCTGATTTCTTCCATTACCGCACGTGATTGCAGCACTTCAGGCTTTATACTATAGAACTCACGCTTCGTTACAAAAAACATCACCACAGTAATCTCCGATTTCTCTTCTTTCAGTTTTTGATTGAGATGAACAAGCGCCTCAAGGGTAAGATCAAACCCTTTGTTTTTATACTCGTAACGTCCAGACGTAAAAAAATAAAGCGTGTTATTCAGATCGAATGAATAGGAGGAAAAGAAATGACCCATAACAAACTGATGAATCTGATCTTTGTAGGTTGAATGCAGATTTTGAAATTCATGCAGCGCTTCAAATCGCTCAATATTTAATCCGTTGGGCAGAATAAAATCGGGCGTGCGTCTCAATAGATGTTTGCACTCGCGCGCTGTTACCTCGCTCACCGTTGTCATTACATCGCACAGTTGCGCGCACCCATATTCAATGGCAGCCTCTGTTTCAACTCCAAATTTGCCGGCCTCGTTTTCCCACCTAAAAAAAGGGAGGTGTGCGTAAAATAAAGGTGAGTTAATTGCCAGATGCCGCCCGAGTTGTGTAGCATGTGTAGTGAAAATTGTTTTCACGGGCATTTTCTCGCGTTTAATATCAAGGATAGGTAGAACCGCCATCCATTCATGAAAATGAGCAAGAATTTTTTGATCACCGCCTGTCACTTTCACCAACTCATCAATGAATAACTTGGTGAGGTATGCAAAGCCAATAACCTGATCAATCAATTCATTTTTATCAGGCGTACTAACCTGATGATTTTTCCAGAGCAAATACTTAACGACCTGAAGTACTTTTTCTTCAACTGCATTTGGATTCAATAAAACAACACGCGGCTTTCCAGTAATCAACCACTCAGCATAAATAACATCATACCCTTTCTTTTTCAAGTTGGCAGCGGCCAATCCAAATACATCCGCTGAATCCTCCAATGGCTCAAGCTCCGCCTGAATGTGTTTGTTTACATAAGGGCCAATCATACAATAATGTCCACTCCAGTTCTCCACCATAGTGGGTGCTTTGGAACGAATGACTGTGTAAATACCGCCCACTTGATTGCACACTTCCCACGCTACTTCAAGCAGTAGTGCTGATTTGGGCTGGATGTTTCGATTCCCTTTTGGCATGGCGGTAAGTCAAAGTGTCTGAAAACTACGGAATTACGAAACAATTTAATGACAATATTTCTTAAAAACATAATCTGGATACGATGGATTCGAATTTGATGGAGTGTTGAAAAAATTACCTCAATTATGAACTTCGATAAATTCACTATAAAGTCGCAGGAGGCATTACAAAAATCAGCAGAGATTGCAACCTCGCGACAACAACAAGCTATAGAACCCGGTCACGTTTTTAAAGCGATTTTAGAAACAGATGAAAATGTAAGTAATTATTTGTTCAAAAAACTTACTATCAACGAAACCTTGTTGGATGAAAAATTGGAAGAGATAGTAAACTCATATCCGAAAGCTTCGGGTCAGCAAACATACCTTTCAAATACAACCAATACGGTGTTGCAAAACGCAGAGAAAGAACTGCGTGAATTCAAAGATGAATATGTTGCTGTTGAGCATTTGCTGCTAGCATTGCTTTCAACAAAAGACAAAGTATCCACTATGATGAAGGATGCTGGCTTCGAAAAATCAACATTGATCAAAGCAATCAAAGAACTTCGTGGTGGCGCAAAGGTTACCGACCAAAATGCAGAAGCTAAATACAAGTCGTTAGAGCGCTATTCAAAAAACCTGAACGAACTGGCAAAGAAAGGAAAGATCGATCCGGTAATTGGTCGCGATGAAGAAATCAGACGCGTGCTGCAGATTCTTTCGCGCAGAACAAAAAATAATCCGATCCTTATCGGTGAACCCGGTGTGGGTAAAACTGCCATTGTAGAAGGCTTGGCACAACGCATTGTTGATGGCGATGTACCTGAAAATTTAAAGAGCAAAATTCTGGTTTCGCTTGATATGGGCTTGCTCGTGGCGGGGGCTAAATACAAAGGCGAATTTGAAGAGCGCTTGAAAGCGGTTATCAAAGAAGTAACGGATTCAAATGGCGAGATCATTCTATTCATTGATGAAATTCATACGCTTATTGGCGCAGGTGGTGGCGAAGGCGCTATGGATGCAGCCAATTTATTGAAACCTGCTTTGGCACGCGGTGAACTTCATGCCATTGGTGCCACTACTTTAAAGGAGTATCAGAAGTATATTGAAAAAGATAAAGCGCTTGAGCGAAGGTTTCAATCTGTATTAGTTGATGAGCCTTCTGTTGAAGATTCTATTTCAATCCTTCGCGGGATTAAAGATAAATATGAATTGCACCATGGCGTACGGATTAAAGACGATGCCGTTATCGCATCAGTTGAATTATCAAGCCGCTATATTTCTGATCGTTTTTTACCTGACAAGGCAATTGACTTGATGGACGAAGCCGCTTCCAAACTTCGGTTGGAAATGGATTCGGTTCCTGAAGAGCTGGATGAGTTGAACCGAAAAATCATGCAATTGGAAATTGAGCGCGAAGCTATGCGCAGAGAGAAGCATAAAGACAAGGAAGGCGTTCTCACAAAAGAAATTGCTGATCTTACCGGAGATCGAAATGAATTAAAAGCACAATGGGAGAATGAAAAATCAATTGTGCAAAACTTGCGACAAGGGAAAGAAGATATCGATAAACTAAAGTTTGAAGCTGAGCAAGCAGAAAAAGCTGGCGACTATGGAAAGGTTGCTGAAATCCGCTACGGAAAAATTACGGAGGCTGAAAAGAATCTGAAAGACTTGCAGATTAAAATGAAAGAAATGCAAGGCGGACATTCTTTACTAAAAGAAGAAGTGGACAGTGAAGACATTGCTGAAGTAGTAGCCAAGTGGACCGGTATTCCGGTTTCTAGAATGCTGCAAACTGAGCGCGAGAAATTGTTGAATCTGGAAGAAGAGTTAGGTAGGCGTGTTGCAGGTCAAGAAGAAGCAATCCGGGCATTGAGTGATGCGGTTCGCAGAAGTCGGGCTGGGTTGCAAGATCCAAAGCGCCCCATCGGTTCGTTTATATTTATGGGAACTACGGGCGTTGGTAAAACAGAGCTTTCAAAAGCATTGGCCGATTACTTATTTAATGATGACAACGCGATGGTGCGCATCGACATGAGCGAATACCAAGAAAGACACAGCGTGAGCCGATTGATTGGCGCACCGCCTGGATATGTTGGTTATGACGAAGGTGGACAGCTTACAGAAGCTGTGCGCAGGAAACCCTATTCCGTGATTTTGCTCGATGAAATTGAAAAAGCGCATCCGGATGTATTTAACATTTTGTTGCAAGTGTTGGACGAAGGTCGACTGACCGATAATAAAGGTCGGGTGGCGAATTTCAAAAACACGATCATTATCATGACAACCAACATTGGTTCGGGCATTATTCAGGAAAGTTTTGAGAAAATAACGGACGAAAACTATTTTGAAGTTCTTGAAAGCACTAAGGAAGAGGTATTGGCACTATTGAAGAAATCGGTGCGTCCCGAGTTTATCAATCGCATTGATGAAATCATCATGTTTAGACCTTTAACAAAAGGAGATATTAGAAAAATTGTAGAAATACAATTTAAGCAGGTACAAAAACGTTTAAAGGAAAGTGGTATTAAATTAAATATCACGGATACTGCGTTAGACAGACTTGCTAAATTAGGGTTTGACCCGCAGTTTGGAGCAAGGCCATTGAAACGGGTAATTCAACGAGAAATATTAAATGAACTTTCTAAACAAATATTATCAGGTAAAGTGAACAAGGACTCGGAGATATTTGTTGAGTTAGTAAATGAGGTTGATTTTAAATTTGTGAACGTTGATGAAATAGAATTGGTGAATTAACGTCACTAAAGATAGTGAGGTCCCGGGTTCACCGGGAAAGTGTGTGGGGTTTGGTTTTTGGGGTTAGAGCGGGCTGAGGGGCCCGCTCTTCTTTTTTGGGTATGTCTAGCAAACTTTTATGCTTAAGTTAGCATCTTACAGAAATAGACCTAAGCCAAAAGTCAAATGAATTTTCCAGTTAGCAAAAGCTCTAAAAACCCTTGCTCTCATTACCTCAACCCCTGCCCCTTCTCCAAGAGAGAAGGGTAAGCGGAGTTTTTAGAGATGCCCTATATCTATTTAGCCTGAAAACTTAAGTTTCGCTGATGCGTAATTATTTTATTATTGGAATGATAATGTTCTCCCTAAGCGGAAATGCTCAATTCAATAACGCACACAAAATTGAACTAAAAGAAATAGGATTTCAGCTATGCATTAAGAATCATGATCAAAGAACTGAAGTAGGTGTTGAAATAGAAATTACACTTATTACTTCGAAAGACGAGAATATAGAATTACAGCAAGTTTGGAGCTTTCCGAGAGAAATTAAAGATGAAGAAGGAAACCATTTCCGGCAGGTAAAAACAATGATCGAAAAGCCTACCAACGAAAGCTTCCTTCTATCTTACTCTATAGTTGAAAATTCAGACTTGATAAAAGGAAACTGGAAATTTGAACTATATCACAGAGGGAAGTTAATCTACGAAAAAGACTTTCTAGTCAGATAAAATTCCATTTAAGCCTAAACCTCCTCACTAATCCGATACTGTTTTTTTATCTTTTCTTTTCCCTTGCCATCCATCATCATTACCAAAAGATCACCAGCCTCAATTTTAACGGAGCTCTCCGGGTTTTTAAGAAATTTTCTTTCACCTTGGTTTTTTACAATGCCTACTAAAATCACATTGCACTCCTTCTTAAAGTCAAAAAAAGCTTTTTCATAAAAAGTACCTACCAACACATTGCCAATTGTTACTTTCATTTCTTTTATGTCGTACTCATGCTCGTGATGGGCGTAGGCTAATATCTCCTCGCTAAACAAGGCAACATCGGGCTCAAAAATATAGCTGGCCATCAGCTTGGCTGAAATTTCGTTTTTACAAATCGTGTAAGTAACTCCCGCATTTTGAAACGTATTTTTCAAGTTCCCATTATCCAGCGTAACTACACAATTAAGATTTGCAAAATGTTTTTTTAGATTAATAACGTACACCAATTTTTCTGTGTCGTCATTCAAATTAACAAACACGATAGATGCGTCTTTGATATTAGCCTTGTCCAGCATCTCAAAGTTCATATGGTCGGCATAGAGCGTAAACACATTACCGTTATCGTAATACTCCCGAATGGTATCGATGGACGATCGTTCTTTCGTAATCACTGCTACCTGCTTTCCGGCAGCCACCAGGTGGCCGATCACTGATTTTCCGAAATCGTTCCAGCCAATAATAACTACGTGGCTTTTGAAGTCGGTGCCATTTAGGCCCAGCTCCCGCTGTTCTTTTAGTGTACTCATAAAATTTGCTATCTGTCCAATGATAAAACCATAAACGCCTAAGCTTGATAACATTGCCACGAACCCAACGGCACGTCCCCAATACGTAACCGGTACTACATCGCCATACCCTACGGTTGTAACGGTAGCCACCACAAACCACAAGCTGTCTTGCCAGTTCAGCATTATAGAGCCTGCAGCATCTGCCTCCAGGGCGTGAAGTATATAAACAATTATTCCATAAAAGGATGAGACGCCCAGAAGGGAATAGAGTAATTTTCTATAGTCAGGTTTCTTCACGGCTTATTTAACGAACCCAAATAAGCTAAAAAAAACAAGAGTAAAAAGTCAGTATCATCTATTTCAGAGTAAGCCAAAGCCACTATACGTTGAATGTGTAGAACACCTCCACCCTTACCATCAATTTTCACCACAGGCATCTAACAGTGCAGTTACCTCACTTACTTCTATCATGCCTTTTTGGTTCGTCCAGGTATTATAGATGTAGGTAGCTATCTCGGCCACTTCAAGTTCGGTAAGGGCCGGGTTGCCCTTCATGGGTTGGTTGTACATTACTCCATTAACTATTAGTTCACCACTTACACCATTCTTTATCAGGCATACAACCGAAGCAAAGTTCTCGGTTAAAAAATCTGATTTGTTAAGCGGGGGGTAAAGCCTTCCTAATCCACTACCATCAGCCTGATGACAATTAGAGCAGTAATTTTTGTAAAGCACTTCTCCCTGTACATAATACTGCTGGTACTTAGCTGAGCCCGCTGGTTTATCGCTGTTACCCGAAACACAGCTGGATAATAGTCCGATAAAAAAAATCAGAATTAAAATGGCTCGGCTCATTTTTCTTCGCGGAGCTTTTGAATATCCACGATAAGCTTGTTCACTTCCTCCTCTTTAGTGCCATCATACTTTCCGCGAATGCGCTGCTTTTTATCAATTAATAAAAAGGCCCCACTATGGATAAAACCATCGGGTTCGGTTTTGTCTTCCATAGCCGTAGCAAAATAACTTGTCTGCGCAATCTTATAAATGGAGTCTTTCACTCCGGTAACAAAATGCCAACGGGCACTTTTTACCCCAAGTCGATCTGCGAAGTCATGGAGCAAGGCAACGGTATCATATTCAGGGTCGATGGTGTGCGATAAAATTTTAACATCAGGCATATCGGCTGTTGCTTTATATACCCGGAGCATTTGAGTTTTCATGATCGGGCAAATCGAGCGGCAGGTGGTAAAGAAAAAATCGGCCACATAAATATTGTCCTTAAAAGTATTGTTGGTAACCCAAGCACTATCCTGATCAACAAAAGCAAAAGGTGCAATGGTATGATAGACTGTATCGGTACCCACTACCTCGCGCTGCCCAAAAATTGGAAGGGGCTTTTCGCTTACTTGACAGGATAGAATGAAAATGGCACTTGCTATACTTAATAAAAGTCGCTGGATGCTGGTTGCTGGATGCTGACCCGTCTTACGCCAATTCAATTTGATCACCTTCACACACTTCGTCATTGTCTATTGATATTAAATTTTGTCCAAATAATATTTTGGTCTCCACTTTACGATACGTTGCCAAGGTAGCTAATGGCTCTTTACCTTTTATTCCCGTTTCCGGATCTACTGTTGTTAACACGCACCGGGCACAAGGTTTAACTCCTTTAAATCTGTTTTTCCCAATCTTAAAAAATTTCCAACTATCTTCCTCAAAGGGTGCTCCACCAGTAAACACAAAGTTAGGGCGAAAGCGTCTCATTGGAACCGAGACATCCATTCTGCTATTCAAATCATCCAGCGAACTTTGTCCGATAATCAAAAACGGATAACCATCAGCCAGACTAACTTGTTCCTTTTCATGAGCATATTTTGGATCTATGTCGCGTTTATTTCCTTCCGGGAAAAATACAAGCTTGCAAGTCCACTTTAGTTTTTCTGAAAACCAGCGACTATACGATGGGTCTACCTCAACCGCTTCAACTTCATCATCCCAGATAGTTACTTTAACATGCTGCTCATTGAGAGTGGGTATTAGATCAATTGAAATTGATTCTGGCGATTCAGTACTTGTTAGATTATTAATTAACAATTGTCCATTATCAATTGTTAATTGAAAAAGAGCCATTTGAGGATGTTCGCGTTGCGTCAAAAATCTTCCGTCTTCATCCACCAACATCCAACGCCTGTCATGCTGCAATCCTTTTTCGGCTACTTTTGCGCGAGGCAGTCTAATTCCGGCCAACGATTTGATTGGATAAATCCAAATCTCGCTTAGAGTAAATTTGTCCATGGAACTTTCCGTGCTAATTTTTTGCTAACTTAAGACTGAATATTTACAAATGAGCAATACTTCGTCACTTTGGTACTTTGAAAGCGTAAATCTTTCCCATATGCTTTGTCCGCATCGGGTTAAGACCATGGCTGACAGGCACACCTATAATTATTATAAGAAAGATGAGTTCATTTATTTTCCGGATGAAGCAGCAACTCATATTTATATGATTGTTTCGGGGCGAGTGCGATTAGGCCACTATCAAGAAGACGGAAAAGAGGCTGTAACAGCAATTCTCTCGACCGGTGAGATTTTTGGAGAGCTAGCCATGGCCGGGGAAGAGATTCGAAAGGATTATGCCCAGGCGATGGACGTTAACACAACCATTTGCCCGCTTAGCATCGAAGACTTAAAAGAATTAATGAAAGAAAATGGCGAGTTAAGTTTTAAGATGTTAAAACTTATTGGTTTTCGATTGATGAAATTGGAGCGTAAACTGGAACTGCTGGTCTTCAAAGATGCGCGCACTCGTATTGTTGAATTTTTAAAAGACTCGGCCGCCTGGAAAGGCAAGAAGGTTGGGTTTGAAACCATGATTCCTACACGGTTAACGCATAAAGACATTGCTGCACTCACGGGTACATCGCGCCAAACGGTAACTACCATTTTAAACGAGTTGAAAGATAAAAACCTCATCAACTTCGATCGTAAGAAAATTTTAATTCGCGACCTCGCAACACTAAAATAATTATTCTTCTTTTTTTTCTGGTAATCGGCTTAGTACAGTCTCCATCATTTCAGTTTGAATGCGCTGAATTTCTAGCAATCGCTTACTTTGATTAATTAATAAGTGATCCATTTTCTTATGAAGCAGTTGAATCTCGAGTTCAGCCTTTAGATTTATTTTATAGTCATGCTCAGAGCGGGCACGATCTTTTGATTCTTGCCTATTCTGGCTCATCATAATAATGGGAGCTTGTATGGCAGCCAAACAAGAGAGAATCAGATTTAATAAAATAAAGGGATACGGATCAAATGACCTATTGCTGAGCCACCAAATGTTGGCTACAATCCAAATCAGAATGAATCCAAAAAAAGCAGTTATAAAAGTCCAGCTACCACCAAACTCGGCAATCTTGTCGGAAATTTTATCGCCAAATGACAGGTTAACATCCTGGTCAAAATCAACATTCTCTGAAAGAACCTTATTTTCAGAAATGCTGTTAATTACTTCATTCTCCAGCTCATCCAGTTCACCAAATTCACTAGAAAGCATTTGATTCAGATAAGCCTTCTTGATTTTAAGAAGTTGGTCATCGCCAAGGAAATCATAATCAGTTACGTTGGGATATTGCCCTTTAATATAGGCAACCATATTTCTATCCAGTGATGACACAGGTATTGCATGTTCCGCAGTATAATCTTTCCCTGAAATGGAACACGTAATTTTCTCATTCATAATTATAAATGGCGTTTAATGAACGGTAAAGTAGGTATTACAATCTACATTTGATACTTCAGAATTCATTCAGAATCATCACTTTTCTTTGCATGGATGTCAACTACCTATTCAAACCTTAAGTCAACTCGCTTTGGAGCGATCCTTTTAATGATTTGGCTGATTTTAGGTGTTTCTCTCGTTACCAGAATTTCCCTGCTTGTCAAATCATTTGCGCAAGCCGACCTAACCTTTTTTCAACTTGTTGGTGCATTTGCTTTTGGAACATTCTTTGATCTTATTTCAGCCGGCTACACGATCATCCCACTCTTACTTTATCTGTGGTTCATTCCGAGTAAGTTATTTGAAAAGAAGTGGCATCGTTTCATCCTCTATGCATTTTTCTTTGTCCAGATTTTTTTACTCTTGTTCAATGCCGTTTCAGAATGGCTCTTCTGGGATGAGTTTACAACCCGGTTCAATTTCATTGCCGTTGACTATCTGGTTTATACAACCGAAGTTATCGGCAACATTCAGCAATCGTATCCAATAACGTGGATCGTAATCATGATTGTATTGGTATCGTCAGCAATTTTTTATCTGATAAAAGCACGCATTGATGAAAGCTTGCAACAACCTATACATTTTAAGTCCCGATCGGTATGGGCATTAGGAATTTTTAGTTTACCTATTTTGAGTTTCTTTCTTATCTCTAACACCTATCATAACTTCAGTTCAAATACAATTGCCAACGAGTTAGCAGGTAATGGGCTCTACGAATTATTTGCCGCCTATCGAAACAACGAACTCAACTACACACAGTTTTATCCACACCTGCCAGAGCAAGAGGTAAATGATAGGCTTACCAGCTCAATGTTACCTGAGCTTGTCCCTAATAAGGAGTTTTCACTTAGCCGAAATGTGACTAATCCCAACCCGGAAAACAAATTGAATGTTGTTTTGATAAGCATTGAAAGTTTCAGTGCCGAGTTTATGGGTATTTTCGGAAACACAGAAGGTATCACTCCCTTTCTCGACTCGCTTTCTAAACACAGTCTTAGTTTTACAAATTTATATGCCACGGGTACCCGCACCGTGCGCGGACTGGAAGCATTAACGCTAGCCGTTCCTCCCACGCCAGGTCAATCGATCGTGCGCAGGCCAAATAACGAAAATCTTTTTACGCTGGCCTCAGTGTTCAACAAAAAAGGTTATGTAAGCAAATATCTTTACGGTGGCTATAGCTACTTCGATAACATGGGGCCTTATTTTAGCAGCAACGGCTACCAAGTAGTAGATCGTAGTTCACTTGCTGATTCTGAAATTGATTATGAAAACATTTGGGGCGTTGCCGATGAAAATCTTTTTACACTATCGTTAGCGGAAATTGATAAAGCGGTGGCTACTCAACACCCCTCATTTACTCATATCATGACAACAACTAATCATCGCCCATTTACGTATCCCGATGGAAGAATTTCAATTCCATCGCATACCAGTCGGCAAGGGGCAGTAAAATATACCGACTATGCTATCGGCAAGTTTATAAAAGAAGCTAGTAAAAAGGACTGGTATACAAACACCATATTTATAATTACATCCGATCACTGTGCATCCAGTGCGGGGAAAACAGATTTGCCAATAAATAAATATAAAATTCCTATGCTGATTTTCTCCCCTGCTGATGTTAAACCAGGAATACAGGATCGGTTGATGAGTCAGATTGACATTGCCCCCACATTGTTGGGTATGCTAAACTTTTCTTACGAGACAAAATTCTTTGGCTTCGATATCAATAGGCTAGCAAAAGGTAAAGAGCGGGTATTCATTAGTACCTATCAACTTCTTGGCTATATGAAACAGGATAGCCTGGTAGTAATGGCGCCTAAGAAGGAATCCATTGTTTACTTGCTCGGAATAGATAGAGAAATAATTAGCCAAATACCAAAACATCGTTTATTGCTCCCTATTGAAAAAGATGCAATTACCTGGTACCAAACAACCAGTTTTGCCTTTACCCATAATTTAATGCATCAGTAAATTGTTATGTATCTACCGTAATGAAAATTCTCATCATTGAAGACGAACAAGAGCTCGCAAAAAGCATGAAGCAATACCTTCGTCAAGAAAGTTATGTAGTAGAAGTTGCCTACACAGCCCGAGAAGCCTTAGAAAAAGTACTACTGCACGAATATGATTGCATATTGCTTGACATCACCCTTCCTGATGGTAACGGGCTTTCCATTCTCGAAAAATTGAAAACTGAAAATAAACTCGATGGCGTAATCATAGTTTCGGCACGGAACTCACTTGATGATAAAATAAAAGGCCTTAACCTTGGCGCTGACGATTACCTCGCAAAACCCTTTCATCTTTCAGAAATGGGCGCACGTATTTCTGCGATAATAAGGCGAAAACGATTTGAGGGAAATAATGCAATTGCATTTCATGAACTCACGATTGACTTAATTGGGAATGTGGTTTCAGTTAACAAGCTGCCGGTTGAGTTAACCCGAAAAGAATATGATCTATTGCTATTCCTTGTTTCGAACAAAAACCGCGTTGTATCTAAGAATGCAATAGCAGAACATATATCGGGTGATGTGGCCGAAGTTTTTGATAACTTCGATTTTATTTATGCACACATGAAGAACCTAAAGAAGAAACTTGCTGAGGCAGGTTGTGTTGATTACATAAAAACCGTGTACGGACTCGGTTACAAATTTGAAGTATGAAACTTCTTAGGCGTACATTTAAAAATTACATCCTATACTCAACCCTGCTGCTACTTGTTTGCGCGCCATTGTTTTATCTATTTATTCAACAACTCTTTGTTGAAGAAATGGAAGAAGAGCTCTTTCATCATAAAAAAAATTTTTTTGAAAGTGCTGCCTACATAAGGAGTGATAGCGACCTTACAATATATAAATTACTGAATGAAGAGTTTCAACTAAAAGAAGCAACCCACTGGCCTGTTTCTGATTCTCTTTATTCATATTCTGTTTACGACAGCCTTGAACAAGAATTGATTCCTTTCAGAGTTCTTCGATGCGGAGTTATTATACAGAATAAAAACTATGAATTAATTATTCGCGAATCGGTGGTTGGCAGCAGCGATTTGGTGCAAGCAATTGTAGTCATTCAAACCAGTCTGTTAATACTTTTGTTGATTGGCTTCATCTTTATCAATCAAAATCTGTCAAAAAAAATCTGGAGTCCTTTCTATGCAATTCTTGAAAAATTAAAACAATATCAAATTGATAAGGATACTCAAATCAAACTCCCACCATCCGATACTACAGAATTTGAAGATCTTCGAATTACAGTTGAGCAACTTGTATCCAAGAATCGAAATGCATACTTAAGTCAAAAGGAATTCACTGAAAATGCATCGCACGAGCTACAAACCCCGCTGGCGATTTTTCGATCGAAATTAGAATTGCTTATGCAAACTCATAACATAACCCGTGAGCAAGCCGATTTAATCAGCGATCTATCCAATGCAAATGATCGAATTGCAAGGTTGAATAAGAATTTACTCTTGCTTTCTAAAATTGAGAATAATCAGTTTCCTTCAAAGCAACCTGTACTACTTAAAGAGGCTGTAGAAAAAACGCTATATCTATACAAAGAGAAAGCCGAGGCAAAAAAAATAAAAACTACAGTTACAGATGAATCGGAGACTAAAGTTAATGTAAACCCAACTTTGCTAGACATTCTGCTGAGTAATTTAATCTCAAATGGCTTGAAGCATTCCCCTGAAGAAAGTGAGCTAAAAATTCACATTGAAAAGAACACCTTACATATTTTAAATCAGGGTGAACCCTTAAAAAATCCTGAAAAACTATTCCAACGCTTTAACCGAGAGTCCAGAACTGAAACCGGTAGTGGTCTTGGCCTCGCTATCGTTAAAGAGATTTGTGATGTCGAGGGATTTAAAATAGAGTATTACTTTACTGATCAACATTACTTTAAAGTAAGCTTTAACCTGAATTAACTGGTAACTTCTTTAAAGGAGATATCCGATTTGGGTTTACCATCTCGAGGGTATTCACAATCGTTAAGCCTAAACTTTAAATATGCCTTTGGGCAAATCTTCTTCTCTGTCAATATCAGATAGAGTTGCTAGTTTACTGTATGTTAGATTAAGATTTTGAAAATCCACAATCGTTCTTTTAGCAACCGTGTTCGTGCTCCATTCTTTGTTGGCAAATAAATCTTTGTGTAATTGCTTCATTCCAAGCAAATAGTATCCACCATCACGGGCCGGGCCGATTACGGCATCATGTGCTTTTAACTGCTCAAACGCAGCGCTCAAGATTTCGCTTGTTAACTCTAAACAATCCGTGCCAATAATACACACATGAGCATAGCCATCTCGAAAGGCATTCTCAAAAGCATTGTACATCCTGATGCCAAGATCATTGCCTACTTGCAGCTTCTTGTGAAAGGAATTTTCTTGCCAATTATCTTCGGTATCAACATGATGAGAATAGTAAACAACACGGTCGAAATCACTTACCAGAGCTACCTCGCGAGTATGCGTTGCGAGTTTTAAATAAATAGCAAGTGCTTTTTCATCGCCAACCGCAGCGGCTAGCCGGGTCTTCACCTTTCCAAGCTCGGGGTTGCGATAAAAAATTATGAGTAATTTTTCTTTCATCGACTAATAAGAAGAAACCGATTCCTCAATTCAAATATCAGATAGCCGATAACAAACAAATACTCACAAGCTGTAATCCATAAGACTTCATTAAATCCGGTTTGAGAGTATCCAACATACGACAGAAAAACTAATCCTGTCCATAAAACAACAAACCGATAGGAGGTAAAAACTGATAAGGCCAATAACGTAGTGATATACCAGGGATGGACAATGGTTGCAAATAGAAAATAAATACACAGCACCCACATCCAATCTGAAAGTAATTTTGGATAGGCTTTAATGCCGACATCTGTACTCCACTTCAATCCATTTCCAAAAGAGAAAGCTAAAATCAAGATTCCGGCTATCAAACCCAGTTTCCAACCAACGGTTTGAATGATGTTATACCCATATTGCCAAAATCCAAACTCACGAACCAAGTAATAAACGCTAGCATTAAATTCAAACTTATTGAAGTACAAACCAAGACTTTCGCTCATGCCGTTTATCACCTGACTATTGTACATAGGAATAAAAAAAACAAATAAAATAAGGATCAGCAAAAATCCATATCGAAGTACGTTCTTCACTCCCAGCATACTCGCCAACGCAGGCAAGAAAATTAATGGCAACAGTTTTGAACCTATCGCCAGTGCCATCGCTCCAGCCGATATGACCCAACGATTTTTCACTAAAAAATAAACTACCAACAAAACAAAAAAGATTATGAGTGCTTCGAAGTGTAGATTACCTACCAATTCAATAATCACAAGCGGGTTCAACGCATAAATTAAAATACGTTTGGCTGGCAGGGCAAATCGTTTCAACAAGTTCTGCATTAGCAGAATGCTTCCCACTTCAGCGGCAATCAATAGTGCACGCATAAAAATTACACTTCCAAGTATTGAATGCGGAGATACTTTTACAGCCAGCCAGTAAACAAATTGAGATACCGGTGGGTAAATAGCAAAATACTGTGGGCTATTAAGTTTAGAAAAAAGTTGTTGATCGATGCCTCCAATACCTTGCTGCACATAGGTGGATGGTAATTCTAAAAAAGGATGATAACCTGCACTCCATAAACGACCGTCCCAAATGAATCGATAAAAGTCATCTGACAAAGATGGAAGTGCAAATAGAAAAATTAAGCGAAACAAGAAAGCGGCACCAATCCAAAATTCGATAGAACTATCCTGCTGCCTAATTATCAACCCATACATTAAAAACAAAGCACCAAAGACCAACAGCAGTAAAACACTTTCGTGTCGTTGAACGCCATAGGCAATGCCTGCGTAACCTATAATGGAAAAAAGAGTAAGAAGATAGTATAGTGGCTTTTGCTTAGCCATGCACTGCGGCCTTCACAGAAAAATAAAACACACTTCCAAAACCTAATGCCAACATAACATGAAAGATAATCAGCCCACCATCACGAAGCCAAATACCAACTACAATTCCGAAAATAAAATAAAGACAAAGCAATCCTTCTAATAATACATTAAATGTCATCTTAGAAAGCACATAGGTGTTACCTTTCCAAACATCCATCTTTTTACTAACATTAAATTTTGGTGTTCTTATAAAGGGAGTCTTTCTGCCTATCAGACCTTCAAACACGGCAAGACCGTTGTGCAATGATAATCCCATAGACACAATCAAGAACCTTGGATATAATGAAAGGAAAGTCTTAACGGATGAAGTTGGGTAAAAACGTTTGGTGGCTATCCAATAAAAAAATGTGATGGAGAAAAACCCCACTAGAAAAATGGTTCCCAAATAAAATAGCCATCGGATTTCCGGGTGATTGTGTTTGACAAACAACATCGGAATACTAAGCATCGATGCAATTAAAAGAAACACAAAAACTGAGCTATTGAATAAATGAAAGAATGCATGAATCTTATTCTTTAAAGGCAACTTACTTAAAAACACGTTGCCAAAATTCTTACGAGCTGTTTCTGCTGCGCCTTTGTTCCATCGGTACTGCTGCGATTTAATTGCCGACATGATCACGGGTAATTCACCAGGCGTTTCAATTTCTTCAAGGTAGTGAAACTCCCAACCCCTCAATTGAGCACGATAACTAAGATCAAGATCTTCTGTAAGCGTATCCGCACTCCAGCCACCTGAATTCTGGATACACATTTTACGCCATACACCACACGTACCGTTGAAGTTTATAAAACTACCTGAAGCCTTGCGCGCAATTTGCTCGATGGAGAAATGCGCATCTAACCCAAAAGCTTGAAGTCTTGTAAGCAATGAATAATCTTTGTTGATATGGCTCCACCGCGTTTGAACGACACCAATTTTGGGATTATTAAAATAAGCAAGCGTATTTATTAGAAAGTCGGGATTGGGAATAAAATCCGCATCAAAGATTGCAATAAACTCACCTTTCGCTTTCGCTAACCCGAACGCAAGGGCTCCGGCTTTAAATCCTGATCGATCTGTTCTATGTATTGATTTTATATCAAGACCTTTAGATTGAAGTTCCAAAATCTTCTTTTCAATAATTTGAGTTGTTTCATCTGTTGAGTCATCCAACACTTGAATCTCTAGTTTGTCTTTTGGATAATTTAATTTGCTCACCGCATCCAACAGCCGCTCGATAACATATTTCTCATTATATACAGGCAGTTGCACAGTTACCAGAGGAAACTCTTCAAGCTTTGGGGCTGGAGTCTTACTTTTCCTTTGCTCTAAAACGTAAACCCAGGTAAGGTGAAGTTGTCCTAAACTAAAAAGGAAAATGTAAAGCAGTGAAAGACTATATAATATCGTAATCAGGATGGTCATTGGCTCCACTTATGGGATTAATCTCTTTATAAATATTTAAAGATAGTTGCTAAAATTTTGTACCCAGCCAGAATGGTTCCCTTTGCGGTGCCGCTGATTTTTGAAAAACCAATACGCCTGCGGTAGCGCACCGGAACTTCCACACAACGAAAACCATTTTTTGCTGCCTTCAGTTGCATCTCCACCGTCCAACCATAAGTTTTATCCTGCATATCGAGCTCAATAAGAGTTGTGTATTTTATTGCACGAAAGGGTCCGAGGTCGGTAAACTTCACACCATAAAATAAATCGAGCAATCGTGTAGCTAACCAATTGCCAAAAATCTGTTGTGGCGTCATAGCGCCTTGCTCTTTCTTACCTAGTGCCCGCGATCCAATTACAAGATCAGCGCCCTCGAAAATAGATTTTAACAAGGTTGGGATTTCTTCGGGATAGTCGGAATGATCAGCATCTAAAAAAATAACGATCTCCGGTTTAGGATTCATTTGCTTCAGATAATCAATCCCCTTTAAGCATGCACGGCCATATCCCGGTATTGGCTCGCGAAGCACAGTTGCTCCTGCTTCTTTCGCGATTCGTTCTGTATTGTCCGTTGAGTTATTATTGACAACAATTATTTCCTTTACAAACTCGCGTGGTATCTCGCGAATAACCTGACCAACTCCATTCTCTTCATTAAAGGCTGGAATAATGACAACTGCATTCGGAGATCTCACGGAAATTCTTTTAATGATCCGTAACGGTGATGTTATTATTCCCGATTAAGATCGGATTACCAAAACGACCTGCTTCATTTTTCACTTCTAGATTTAAAACTCCGCGCGGGCAAACCGAGGAACAAATTCCGCAGCCTACACACGAAGACCGAACAATGTTTTGACCCCGCTGCGCATACCAACGCACGTCTATTCCCATTTCGCAATAGGTTGAGCAGTTGCCACAGGAGATGCATTGACCACCATTGGTTGTAATTCTGAACCGTGATTTAAAGCGTTGAATAATTCCTAAATAGGCAGCTAATGGACACCCAAAACGACACCACACCCGATTACCCATCACCGGATAAAATCCAGTGCCTACAACACCGGCAAACCCAGCTCCAATAAATGCGCCATACACTTCACGTAGTTGGTAGCTATCAAAAAATAAAAACCACCCGGAATCTGTAAAGTAAGTGTAGAGCACTCCGGCAGTCATCACAATTGCAAAAACTAATACCGCATGAACCATCCAGCGCTCAACTTTCCAAGCCTTTAATGTTTTGTTTGAAAGCTGACGATAAGGATCGCCCAAGGTTTCTGCCAAACCCCCGCAACCACAAACCCAACTGCAATACCAACGCTTGCCAAAGAAGTAAACAAACACGGGCACACCAATTATAATAAGCGCAATCCCCCACCCTAACATAAATAAACCCAGTGTTCCGTTTTGGGTGAGTGTATCTAATCGAGAGTCAAAGAAAAAAGAATAATCAAGTGGCCAGATATTTTTGAAATCGAAATACGGTTTGTTTAGTCGGATTAAGATTTCGGGTAGCAGAAATGCAAATGATGTTTGGAAAAACATAACGGAACAGGTACGCAGGATCTGGTACTTGCTATGTCTGTAGTGAATGATCATACGAACGCCCATTACTAAAATGCACAGTGTATAAATAAATCCATACAAGAAAAAACGGCTGGCTTCATTTCCGTTTAGCAAGGCACTCAAAGGATCAACCATAATAATCCAGTTGGTCATATACTCTGGATAGAAATAAAGTAACACGTAAAACGTGATTAGCCACGTACCCGTAATAATTCCAAGCCAACTTGCATTTTTCATTATGTTAAAGAAAATGCCATTGTTCTTTATTCCAGGTTCTAATTTAAGTTTCGGTAAAATATATAATAGTGCTCCAACTACACACAAGCCGATAGTCAACATTAAAAACCCAAATGGACTATTCTTTACCGGACTAATCGCTGAAGCTTTCGTCATTGAATAGGTAAGGTCTTTAATTTGGTAGCGGTCAAAACCTACTTGATTGATTATTCCGTAGGCCTTGATTTTAGCGGCTACTTCCTCAAGCCTTGCTTTCAATTGCTCTGGCGATTCAAAATGTTGACCATCAATCCCACCACCGAAATCCTTAAATGCCTTATTCTTAAAACTTGTTGCTTCATTACTGCCTTTATACAACGAATCAACTGTGGCAATTGAAAATGAAGTTCTATTTAATCCTACCAAGGTGTTTATATCGGTTGAACTGATCTCGTAAATTTTTATCTGCTGCTCGTTCACTTTATCAAATGATTGCTTTAGTTCACTTACGAAAGAAAAATTAGAACTTACAGGATGATTGAGAATTGATTGTACCTGCGCAAGAAACAATTGAGATTTTTTCTGATCCGAAATTTTCTCCCCAACGATCGCTGGCGTGAGAGAATAATTTGCCCAAAAGAAAGAAATATTGAAAATAGTAAAGCCTGTGATAAACAGAGCGAGACCGATTAGTTTAAGTGTTTTCATAGATTGGGCTACGCTGGTTGCGTAAATTTTATTTGTTGACTAAATGTACTGTTGATTTCAGATTCGTGGCGGGCAAAAAACTCAGGATCAAAGTTCGCTTCGGTAAGATGATTTATTATAAAATGTACATCTCTTTTATCGCGCAGCCAACTGTCAAAACATTCATGCCGCATGCGAATTCCAAACACATTGATTCCAAGAAACTGTTCGGTCTCCTTATTCCAAATAATGTGCACAGCTTTCTTTCCCGACTCATGCTCCCAATAAAAATCAGCTTCATTCTGTTTGAGTTCACTATTGACAGTTCCGTAAGTCTGATATTCTATATCAAAAAACTTGGCTGAGTTAAACCACGGGCCGGGTTCATATTTTGTTTTGTCGCCACAAATAGTTTGCGCTACTACTTCGCCCATCATGCGCCCGGTGTACCACACCTGCTCAATATTTCTGCGGCCAGGCAACGCATAGGTTCGTTCAACGCAATCGCCCAACGCATAAATGTTCTCAAAATTTGTTTGCAGATATTCATTTACCAGCACACCGCGCTTTGTTTCAATGCCCGAGTCTTTTAGAAAATCAATATTGGGAGCAACCCCCACGGTTAACCCCACAAACCCGCACGAAATTGTTTCTCCAGAATTTATTACCACTGATTTAACTCTGCCAGTAGCATCGCTTTCAATTTGCTTCAGTTCAGTATTTAATTTCAAATCTACGTGATGCGACCGAACGTGCCTCGAAATTAAATTGGCCTCTTGCATGGGAAGCACGCCACTCCAAAATTCAGGTTCACGCACCAACATGGTTACTCCGATTTTTCGAGATAGCAACATCTCAGTCATCTCAATACCAATTAAACCACCACCTACAATCACTGCATGATCAACACCTTTTGTGTTTTCTTCCATCAATTGAAGATCAGGATAACCATACAGACCTTGAACTCCCTTTAAATCCTGACCTGGCCAACCAAATTTGTTTGACTTAGACCCCGTGGCAATAATTAAAACATCATATAAAATCGTACCCCCCGATTTCAGTTGCAACTGATTTGATGTAGGAACTACTTTTTCAACATGATCAAAGACCAGATCAATTCGATTTTTTTTCCAGAAAAAATCCTCGTAGGGTTTTATATTCTCGAACTTCATGTGCCCCATGTAAACATACATAAGGGCGGTGCGCGAATAGAAATGTTTTGTCTCTGACGAGATTATTGTAATCCGATGATCACTCCGTTTGCGGATGTGTCTTGCAGCTGTAACCCCCGCAATACCATTACCTATAATAACAATATTAGTCATGGAGTGTAAAGATACACTTCAAATCACGAAGTAAACTGTCAAGGGATTGACAAATAGTGCCTACTTCTTGTACATTCTTTCGTAATATTCATCGGCCATGCGGCCAGAATCAAAGAATGGAAGTACATCTGTCATGCTCGCCTTCATTATTTCCAACCATTTGGCTGGTGATTCATAATAAAGTGGAATGATTTCGTTTTCCAGCAAGTCAAGGAGATTTGTTGCTTCAATTTTATCCTTTTCTTCTTGCGACATGGAATCCGAAGCCGTTTCAATCACAAATGCATTTTCTCCGTGCTTGGCAAATTCCGGAACCCAACCATCAGGGATAGACAAGTTGATCGATCCATTCATCGCGGCTGTCATTCCCGAGGTACCCGAAGCTTCACGATACATTCTCGGGTTATTCAACCAAAGATCAGAGCCCTTTTTCAAATGAGCTGAAATCCAAAGTTCATAGCCAGTTACCACGGTGCAATTTGGAAGTGGCTTTGTCTCCCAATAAATTTCGTTGAAGGTGTTGATAGAACTGTAGTCCTCGGGATACGGTTTACCCGCCCAGATGAATTGCACCGGCATATCCTTATTAGAGACGATTTTCATAAACCGATCAAAATCTGAAAGGATAAGATTTGCTCTTTTATAACCGGCAAACCTGCGGGCCCAAACAATAGTTAAAACATTTTCATCAAATAATTTACCAGTTTGGTTAGCAATAACACGGAAGAGTTTTTTCTTCAGCTCTTTCTTTTTACTAACAAGTGCCTTGTCATCGTTATCAAGTTTTGCTTTGTCAAGATCTTCGTCTCGCCAGTAGGTTCTGTTTTGCGCATTGGTAACAGCCGTGATGTCACAAATTCCTTTATAGCCACCCCACATTTTACGCGCAACCTCACCATGCAATTGCGATACGCCATTCGCATGCTTTGCCATTCGCAAAGCTGTAAGGGTATAGTTTAACATTCCATTTTCCGGATGCACAAGATCTTCAACTGCCTTTTGGGTAAGACCATTAAAAAAAGTCATTCCATTTAAAATCGGAAGACTGTGTTCTTCATTCCCAGCAAGCTCAGGCGTGTGCGTTGTAAAGACAACACGTTTTTTTACTTCTTCTAGGTCTTTGTACTTATCCATTAAATAAAAACACATTGGAAGCGCATGGCCTTCATTCATGTGGTAGATTTCAGTGTCGCGCTGTAGCTCGTCTAATAATTTTGCACCACCAATACCTAATAAAATTGATTGGGCTATTCGGGTTGTTTGGTTGGGATCATATAACCGATGAGAGATTGTTTGCGCCAAAAAATCATTTTCAGGAATATCAGTAGAAAGGAGAAACATCGGGCAAGTATTGAATACCTCGGGCTTTAGCAGATACGCCTTCACAAATACTTTTGCTCCGTGAATCGTAATTGGATAGACAATTCCCGTATCGGTAAGGAAAGAATAATCCTTATCGCGGAAGCTAACTTTTAAGGTTTGATCCTGGTTGCGTTCCTGATCGTAGTAACCTTTCTTCCAAAGTATACCAATCCCGATCATGTTTTGCTTTAGCTCAAAGGCACTGCGCATGTGCGAACCGGCCAAAAAACCTAAACCGCCACTATATATTTTCAAAGGTTGGTCTATTGCAAACTCCATCGAAAAATAAGCCACGGACTTGGAGTACTTTTTATCAATTTTATAAGGGAACAGTTCTGAGGGCTTAATCATGAAACAAGGGTTAGTTTACCATTTTGAAGGCCGCTAAAGTAACAAATGAAGGGCAATTGAGTTTGGTAAATATTTAGTTGTGGCTAAATAGCTTTCCGCAATCGGTTGTGTTATAAGGTTTGCTTTAATTTGCACCAACATTTTTTACCTTAGAAGAACATTAAGCATTAAAATTTATGATCAAACTTTTCTTTTTTGCACTCACTTTTTACTCAGTCTCAACATTTTTCATTTATCCGCAGGAACAAAAATTTGATCTGGCCGCAAGTATTTCACGAGGCAAAGAAGTTTATAGTGGGTATTGCATGAGTTGCCATCAGGAACAAGGAGAAGGAATTGAAGATGTATTTCCGCCACTGGAAAAGGCTGATTATCTGATGGCCGATAAAAAACGTTCAATCATGCAAACTCTTTATGGTGTAAGTGGCGAAATAAAAGTGAATGGAAAAATCTATTCTGGTGAAATGACTGGGTTTGAGCTTACCGACCAGGAAACCAGTGATGTATTGAATTATGTTCGCAATTCATTTGGTAATAAAGGTGAAGCCGTGACACGTGAAGAAGTGAAAGCAGTAAGGAAATAGTAAATGAGTCTTTCAAAAAAATTGTTGGGGATTGATTACTTTTCGCACAACGAAGAAGATGCCGAACTGGAAAAAGATTTTAAGTATTAATTGTGAAAGATTTTAAAGCCATAATTGACGCGTATAAGCAAGTTGATTTTAGTCAACGAAAGGCTGCACTTGCCACGGTAGTTAAAGTTCGAGGCTCGTCTTATCGCAGTCCGGGTGCGCGGATGTTAATTACGGATGATGGTCGTTGGGTGGGTTCAATTAGTGGCGGTTGCCTTGAAGGGGATGCGTTGAGAAAGGCGCGCACGGTAATGGCCGATAAAAATCCCATGACGGTTACTTACGATACCCGCGAGGAGAGTAATCAGAATCTTGGAATCGGGTTAGGTTGTAATGGAGTAATCGATGTTTTGATTGAACCATTGGATGAACACAATCAAAAAAATGCAATCAACCAATTTAGTTCACTAGTCAACACAAAAGAACCAGTTGTACTTGCTACCATTTTTAGTGGCCTCAATTCAGTTGGTGAAAAGTTTTTGCTATCCAACTCGGGTGATGTTACTAGTTCATTTTCAAATATAGAGTTGAACAAATTAGTTCAATCTGATTTATTAAAACTCATTGAATCAAAAAGATCCGAAGCAAAAACCTATGTAATAGGTGATGAGCAATTTGAAGTATTCATCGAACTTATTCAACCGACTTTATCCCTAATTATTTTTGGAGGCGGCTTTGATGCGAGGCCAGTAAGTGAGTTGGCTAAATCACTGGGGTGGAATGTTTCCGTAACAGATGAATGTGTCGCTCACATTGCACCCATCTTCTTCCCAACAGCTGACAAGCTTTCGCTTTGCCAACGCGAGTTTATTGACCGCGATTTTGAGATTACTCCATTCACAGCATGCGTACTCATGTCGCATAATTATGAGTATGATCGTGATGTGCTAAGGAAACTACTTGGCGCGCACACTCCATACATTGGCATACTTGGTCCGCGCAAGCGATTTGATAAAATGCAACAAGAGTTTTCTGTTGCTGGCATAACATTAAGTGAATTTGATTTACAACGAATTCATTCCCCTATTGGGTTAGACATTGGTGCGGAGGCGCCCGATGAAATTGCCCTTTCAATCATTTCTGAAATTCAAAGTAAGTTTTCGAATCGTTCCGGTGGTTTCTTAAAATATCACAGTGGCCCTATTCACCAGCGCGATGCAAAAAGCGATCAGGTGTTTAAGCAAGTTTACATGGAAGGAGAAGGGCTTCATCGCAAGAGTAGTCGCTAGAATGTCAATCAATATTGTAATTCTTGCAGCCGGTTCCTCATCACGCCTGGGGCAATCAAAACAACTCATTCAAGTAAACGGGAAATCATTATTAAAACATGCTGCAAAGTCAGCACTTGACTCCGAAGCGGATTCTGTAATAGTAGTACTTGGATCAAATTCCCCATCGCATAAATTAGAAATTGAACCACTGGGGGTTGAGATAATTGAAAATAAGAATTGGCAAGCGGGCATGGGCAGTTCCTTAAAGGTTGGACTCAATCACCTTTTAAGCAGCACGGCCGAAATACAAGCCATTATTGTTATGGTTTGCGATCAGCCTTACCTGACAACTGCGCACCTCAATAAGTTGATCAGCACCTATAGAAAACAAAAGTCTGAAATTGTTGCCTCCACATACAACACCACAAAAGGTGTTCCCGCGCTTTTCAATGCATCCATGTTCCCGAAGTTAATAACGCTGGGCGATGAACAAGGAGCGCGGAAAATTATAGAAAAGCATATCGGTACTATTTCGCTGGTTCCGTTTGAAAAGGGTGAGATTGATATTGATACACCCGAAGATCTTGAGAAGTTAGGCTAGACACTTTATCATCAAAGAAAAAACTTGCCACTTAACTCTGCAATCGCTCAAAAGATTTATTAATCCCTTTTAACCTTATACCTTTGTTGTGCAATGAGGGGTATTCTTTTTCTGATTCTTTTCCTTTCTGCCAGATTAAGTCTGGCGGAATCATTTCTCGTATATGAGGAGAATGGTAAAATGGGGATTAAAAACGAGCAGGGAAAGGTAGTTGTTCCAGCTTCTTTCGAAGCCTTGGGTTGGTCGGACGGAAGTTTTTCCGTGATTAATGGCGTTACTGGCTATCGGGCGAATAACCAATGGGGTATTCTTAATCTCAAAAAAGAGTTTGTTACCAAAGCGGAGTATGAAACTCTTATTCATACCTCGGGAGAATATTTTATTGTGAGCAAAAAAATAAATCCTACTCAAATAAAAATCGGATGTTTAAATATAAAAGGTGAAGTAAAAATTCCGTTTCAATATGATGGCATCAGCATTCACGGTTTACGCGCCATTGTTTTTAACCTTCACCTTGGGCATTATTCGTATGGGTTGATTGACCTACAAAACAATATTCTCGTTCCATTACAATACAATAAGATAATCGCACTTGGCACACTTCGTTTTGCTGCTGAGAATAAAGCTGGAAAATTTGCCTTGTTCAACGATGCCGGCAAACCCGTAACTGAATTTAAAATCGATAGCATCTCTGCTTACAAGTTGGGCTATGCCACGCTGTATCAAAATCTTGATCAGGGTTTACTTGACCAGGATGGCAATATTGTGATTGAGGCTAAGTTTCAACAAATAAAAATTACTGATGCCGAAAAAGCCGCAGCACTTCCTCACCATGAGTGGTTTATTCTAAATGAAAAAAATGAAGTTCAACTTCGTGTTCAAGCCGATGAGTTATTACCTGTCTCCGAAGATGCAATCATATATGGCTACTCCAACAAATATGGATTGCTTGGGCCGAACATGAATATTATTTTACCTGCCCAGTACGATCAATTAAAGCCACTTCGAAATGGGCTTTTTACCGCCAAGAAAAAAGGAAAGTCGGGTGTTATCCATCCTGATAATTCTATCGGCATACCAATTATGTATGATTCTCTTTTTGTTGAAGGCAACTCTTTTCGGGTTTTCAACAAATCGAATGGCTGGATATTAGTCGACAATGAAAATAAGGTTAAAACACAAAAGCAATTTGATTGGATTGGTTCAAAACAAGCTGACCTTTATCCGGTAACCAATTTTGGATATTGGGGCGCTCTTAATAACTCGGGTACCGAAATAATCCATTGCGTTTTTGATTCTTTGATTCAGATTTCGGATAATCAACTGGTCGTTAAATTCAAGAACCAATACGGAATCATTTCCAACAAAGAAGAGTGGTTGGTGTCTCCACAGAATTTCCCATTACGCCTGGTAAATGATTCGTGTTACCTGCAAGTGCAGCCACAAAATATATTCCTCACAAAGTTTTCGGGTGAAGTAATCTATTTTACTGATAATCAGGTTGAACTCCTGAGTTCATTTTGGAAAGAATATTTACCAGATGGAACAATTAAGCTTGTAGATTATCACGGCCGCCTGATTAAACGAATTGATCCGCCAGTTTTAGATAAGTTGGAAGAAGTGTATGCAGAATATGAAGGCATGCGGGGCATAAAACGCGACAACAAGTATGGGTTTGTAGATGCCCGTAACCGCCTTCGTATTGCGAATCGCTATGATGGTATTGGTGATTTCCATGAAGGATTGGCTGCGATAAAACTGCTTGGCAAATGGGGCTTTCTTAATCAACAAGATCAAATTGTTATCAATCCACAATTTGAATCGGTAGAGTCTTTTAGCAATGGGTTATGTATTGTTCGTAGAAATAAGAAAGCTGGAGTGATTCAAAAATCTGGTAAGTATATTTTGAATGCTCAGTATGACTCAATTAAAAGTCAAGTCAATAAAAAACTAAAATTATATAATGCCAATCTGATTGGATTAGCTGATGAGTATGGAAACATTCTTATTGAGCCGCGCTTTGATTTTCTTCAAGATCTTGAGAACGGATATTTGATTGTTGGTCGTGATAAAAAATACGGAGTAATTTCAATGCACGGGCTTAGTGCCATTCCTCTTATTTATGATACTCTTACTTATGATGTGAGCCGCAATCAATACCTTGCTCTTAAAAAAGCGGATTGGAAGGATTTTAATCTCGATAAGTAAATAAAAAAGACTGACCCAAATCTGAGTCAGCCTCTTCAAAATAAATACTTATGAATTAGTCCTTGGGGTTTGCTCCCGACTTCTCAGATCCGGAAACGGATTGTCTCATATCCGTATCAGCCTGAATATTTTGCATTTTGTAGTAATCCATCACACCTAAATTCCCCTTCACAAATGCTTCGGCAATTGCTTTAGGAATTTCAGCTTCGGCCTGAATTACATTTGCACGAGCTTCCTGTGCCTTAGCAATCATTTCTTGCTCAAGGGCAACGGCCATTGCTCTACGCTCTTCAGCACGAGCTTCAGCAACTTTTAAGTCGGCTGAAGCCTGATCTATTTGAAGTTTTGCACCAATGTTTGCACCCACATCCACATCGGCAATATCAATGGATAGAATTTCAAAAGCCGTTCCGGCATCTAAGCCGCGTGATAATACTAGTTTGGAAATTTTATCAGGGTTTGCTAACACTTCTTTATGTGATTTTGCTGAACCAATGGAAGTAACAATACCTTCACCCACACGAGCCAGAATCGTGTCTTCACCAGCACCACCAACTAATTGAGCAATGCTTGCCCGCACTGTAACGCGCGCAATGGCAATCAACTGAATACCATCCACGGCTACTGCTGCCACTTTAGGTGTAGTGATTACTTTCGGGTTTACAGAAATCTGTACTGCTTCAAATACATCGCGACCAGCAAGGTTGATTGCTGTTGCCTGCTTAAAAGTTAAACTGATATTTGCCTTTTCGGCAGAGATCAACGCACGGATTACATTCGGTACATCGCCACCTGCCAGGTAGTGAGTTTCAAGTTCGTTAGTTGTAATATGCAACCCTGCCTTGTTAGCTGTAATCAATGAGTTAACAATAATTCCCGGTGGTACTTTCCTCATTCGCATCCCAATTAATGAACCAATTGTGACATTGACTGCTGAAAACTTTGCCGTGATCCAAAGACCAACTGGGACAAAATACATGAACATGAAAAAAATGATGATGATGAAAAAAATGCCGAAGATTAGTATTAAGCCATCCATAGTTTTTAATTTATAGGTTCTACAATTATTTGGTTCATTATTATTTTAATTACACGCACTTTACTTCCACTATCAAGGTATTTGCCAAGAGTTTTTACTTCAAACATTTTATCCCCCAGTGTTGCTTTTCCTATAGGTCGTAATGCCGAAACAGTAAGCCCCTCAGTACCTAAAGTTAGGGAGTCAAGTTCGCCTTCATTGAATTTACTTTCAATGGTGGATTTTAGGGAAAACTTATCCCAGGTACTTGATTTTAACGAGTAATAAAAAAATAATCCCGAAACGGCAGCAGAAATACCCACTGTTATCCAACCTATTTCACTGCCGAAGTATTGAAAACTGAAAACAATCCCAACAATCAGAAAAAGGAATCCAAAAACTCCAACAATTGTAGTTCCGGGCACAAAAATAACTTCTACTATGATCAGAATAAGACCAAACAAGATCAATGAAATTACAGTTACCCACTCGATCACAAAAAGGAATTTTTAAGATTTCAGAACTCCAAAAGTAAGCAATTTTGAAGTTGGATTTTTAACATGTTGAATATTAATAAGCTCTAGCAAATAATACCCGCTTTGTTGATGGCTTTCCGGAATAAATACAAAGTCCTGGCTCTTCCTTAGCATTCAACGGAATGCACCGGATAGTTGCTTTTGTTTCGTCTTTAATAGCAGCTTCTGTTTCGGCCGTGCCATCCCAATGTGCCAGCACAAATCCGCCTTTTCCGTCCAATAAACTTTTAAATTCTTCGTATGAATCTACCGCGGTCATCATACTCTCGCGGAACTTTAATGCCTTTTGATGAATGTTCTCTTGAATATTATCCAACAATGCCGGAATAGCAGCCGCAACCGTATTTAATGACATTAATTGTTTCTCCTTTGTATCTCTACGAGCAACTTCTACTGTTCCATTTTCCAAATCGCGTGGGCCAATAGCAATGCGAACTGGCACCCCTTTCAATTCATATTCAGCAAACTTAAAACCAGGCTTGTGCGTATCGCGATTATCAAACTTTACAGTATAGCCGTGCTTGCGCAGAGTTGTAGCAATTCGTTCAGCATGTTCTGAAATATTTGCCAATTCAGTTTCTGTTTTAAAAATTGGAACAATAACAACATGGATTGGAGCCAGCTTTGGTGGTAATACCAAACCGTCATCATCCGAATGTGCCATAATAAGCGCCCCAATTAAACGAGTGCTCACGCCCCATGAGGTACCCCATACTTTTTCCAGCTTACCTTCTTTATTGGTGAATTGTACATCAAATGCATTGGCAAAATTCTGACCCAAAAAATGCGAAGTACCAGCCTGCAACGCCTTTCCATCTTGCATCATGGCTTCAATGCAATACGTATCAACCGCGCCAGGGAAGCGTTCACCTTCAGACTTTATTCCTTTGATAACTGGCATTGCCATAAAGGTTTCAGCAAACTCAGCGTATACGCCCAACATTTGCTCCGTTTCCCTAATTGCTTCTTGTTTTGTTGCATGAGCCGTATGGCCTTCCTGCCAAAGAAATTCTGCCGTGCGCAAAAACAAGCGTGTGCGCATTTCCCAACGCACAACATTAGCCCACTGATTAATCAACAAAGGAAGATCCCGGTAAGACTGAATCCATCTTTTATAAGTACTCCAGATTATAGCCTCACTGGTTGGGCGCACCACTAATTCTTCCTCCAACTTAGCGGCCGGGTCCACCATCAATTTTCCTTTCCTATCTGGATCATTTTTTAAACGATAGTGTGTAACAATAGCACACTCTTTAGCGAAGCCTTCTGCATTTTTCTCTTCTGCCTCAAACATACTCTTAGGCACAAAAAGCGGGAAGTAGGCATTCACATGACCCGTGTCTTTAAACATTTTATCTAATGCCTGCTGCATTTTCTCCCAAATGCTATATCCATAGGGCTTTATAACCATGCACCCACGAACATCTGAATTCTCTGCCAAATCGGCTTTTTTTACAATATCCAGATACCATTGTGAGTAATCTTCTGCGCGGCTAGTAATATCCTTTCCCATTAGAATTCAGTCGTATTTTTTTCGTAAGTTTGATTAATTAGGCAAATATAGAGCACGAATGCGAGCCTAAGTTCTATTCCAACTATATTTTGAAATGGAAATTGGCATAACTACCATAAGTAAAAAGCTGGGTTTAGCACCTTTTTAGAGTTAAACTTGTTACATGATTGTACCCAAATGGGGTAAAGTTGCGTTAGATTGATTGAAGAACTTAAATATAAAATGTTATGAAATTCAGATTCACACTTTTAGGCATGGCAGTAATGACAGCATTTGCTGCAACTGCGCAAAATGTTGAACAAGATGACATGTATTTCAGATCGAAAGATCGTGCCGTGTTAGCCGCGTCAAAGCCGTTGACGATGAATTACGCATCAAGGGCTTCTGAAGTAAACTCTCCTATCAATCCTACTGATAGTTATTCAGCAAGAAATGTAAATCCAGAATATTTGTCGCAGGCGAAGGTAAATCCTTCGTCAACAAATCAAACTCAGGCGTCAACCTATTTTGTTCCTAACTATACTCCTACTGCTGTTAATCAAAATATTCACAACAATGGTGGATTCTCTAATTTTAATAATGGTTTTAATAATGGTTTTAATAATGGTTTTAATGGTGGTTTTAATGGTGGCCGGTTTTTCCCTTCGTATGGAATGAATCCTATGATGGGAATGGGCATGGGCATGCGCGGAATGGGTAGTCCTTTTTACAATAACTTCAATTCAGGTATGGGCTTTTATGATCCTTTTGATCCTTTTGGTTATAATTCTTTTGGGTTTAATAACAGATTCAACAATAACTTTGGCGGCTTTGGATTTGGTTCAGGCTTGTCAATGGGGATGGGTTTTGGTGGTTTTAACAACGGCTTCTGGGGCAGTCCATTTTGTAACAATTTTGGGTATAACTCATGGCAGGGTGGTGGCTTTGGTTTCAATCCTTACTTTGGATCCAATGTTGTGATCATAAATAATGGTGATTCAAACAGCCGAGTAGTTTATGGCAAGCGTTCCTCACGGAGCAACGATGTGAATAACACAGGCACCACGAGTAACCGATCAGCAGGCTATGTTAATTCTAATTCACAAGGAGGAGGCAATCGTAGTTCTGCCAACGGTCGTGTAGCAACTAACGGAACGGATAGCAATGCGGGTTCTTATTATCAAAGAGGCTGGAGAACGAATCCAGAAGCAAATACCCGGTCGTCTTGGAATAACTCAACCAACAATACAAACACGCTTAACAATAACAATAATAGCCGCAACTCAAATTCCAACTTCTTCAATAATTCCAATAACTCAAGAAGTTCGTCTGGCTGGTCGGGTGGAAATAGCAACGTAGGCAGCGGTGGAAGCAGAGGCAGTTCTGCACCGAGTGGCGGTGGATCGTCATCTGGCGGTGGCTCAAGCCGCGGCAGGAATTAAGTGTTAGGGTAGTTTAAAAATTCAACTGATTTTTTCAAGATGAATACTTGGAGCAAATGGCTCACCGGCATCGCCATGCTTTTACCGGGGATGGTTACGGCACAAAGTTTTACTGAGACTGCGTTGCTCTTCAGCAGAACCAGACCGACTGGAAGTGCCCGAATTATGGGAATGGGTGGAGCTCAAACAAGCTTAGGTGGAGATTACAGTTCAGCTTACTCAAATCCGGCTGGACTTGGGATGTTCAATAAATCAGAGTTTTCAATCTCGCCCGGATTTAACTCAAGCAAAATCAATTCAGAATATTTGGGGAAGCCTCTTTCTGATTCAAAGACAAATCTTCACATTCCAAGTTTAGGGTTCGTTTTTCAGAACGAACAAGATGGTCGCAATGGTTTCTTAAGTGGTGCCTTCGCAGTTTCTTATAGTCGAATCAATAACTTTAATCAAAATTTTAGCTATAGCGGAACGAATCAAAATAATTCGATTATCGACTTTTTCCTCCAGGATGCCGCAGGGCTTCAACCTGACTCTTTTTTGTTTGGTGGCAATAATTTTAACTCCCCAACTGGATTGGCATACAGTAATTTTCTGATTGGTGAAGCAACAATCCGCGATCCAAACAACAATCCAACCGATTACTTCTCGGATGTGAGGGTTGATGATTTTCCTTTTCAAGAAGAAAGGGTTCAAACTGAAGGTGCTCAAAATCAATGGAGCTTTTCTTATGGAGCCAATTTTAATGACAAGTTCTTTATTGGCGGTGGAGTAGGCTTTACAACACTAAGATTTGAGACGCAGAAAAGATATTCAGAAAAGTTTTCGGATGGTCCTTTATTTGATCTGTCATTAGCTGAAAACCTAAGCATACGTGGTTCAGGTATTAACGCAACAGGAGGTTTTATTTACAGACCTATTGAAATACTTCAACTGGGTGCTTCTTATACAAGCCCAACTCTTTATAAATTAACAGACGTCTATAATGCGACCATGAATACATCCTGGAACAATTGGGATTATTATGGCAATAAAATTTTAGGCAATGAAAGTGAATTCACAGATGATGTTATCTCTGAGTATGACTTGAGAACGCCCGGGCGCTTGAATCTTGGTGCTTCAGTTTTCTTTCAGAAATACGGGTTTCTATCCGCTGATGTTGAAATGGTAAATTATTCAGGAGCTAAATATTCATCAAGTTTTTCAGGAATCTCATACAATTCAGATAATGAAAATATCAAAACACTTTACCAACCGACTGTTAATTACCGAATAGGTGGCGAGTTCAGATATGAGAGTTATCGTATCCGTGCGGGTGTTAGTTATATGCCAGATCCATTTCGATCAAAACAAAACGATGTAAGTCGCGACATTACTTCCCTATCCGGTGGATTGGGCTATCGAGCCAAGAAGTTCTATATAGATGCTGCGGTAGTCTTCACACAAGGCAACTCCTCCTACAGGCCCTACAGAGTAAACTCGCAGTTTAGCCCAGTGGTTGAGTTAAATAATAAAACAACTTTTGGTATGCTAACGCTTGGATTTCCTTTTTGAGTTTAGTTTTTCGATTCAATCGCTTTCAAAATATCAGAAGGTGCAATTGAATTACTTTTAATACAAATTTTCGCCTGCTTATAAATAGAGAGCCGCTGCGATCGTAAAAATTCAATCTGATCTTTTAATGCTTCAGGATGTGTATCTGCTAGTAATGGACGCTCCTCTACTTTTGTTTTCATAATTCGGGTAGCAATCTCTTTGGCCGAAACATCTAAAAAAATTGTTTGCCCATATTGTTTCATAAAAGCCATATTATCAAAATAGATTGGCGCACCGCCACCAGTTGCCATAACAAAATCTGACGCATGTTCAGTAAGTTGATGCAAGAGTTTGTGTTCAATACTTCTAAATAATTCTTGTCCTTGTTTTTTGAAAATATCCTTTATGGGAGCATTCATTTGCCGTTCAATCTCATGATCGAGATCAATGAACGGTAACTTCAGTTTTTCAGCCACATGTTTTCCAAGTGTCGACTTCCCGCTGCCCGGCAAACCAATAAGAAAAATTTTCATTTTAATAAACTCAGAATTTCTTGGGCCGATGGCGTATCGTTGTGATGCCAGTTGCCTAACACGGTGCCGTTATTCCACAATGCAATACCAGGGTTCGATCGGATAATTGTTTTTAGAACCGTTGCATCCGCAAAGTAATAAGGAACTGCCAATTGATGTTCATGCCTAAACGCTTCCATGGCTTCCGACCCTGAAGAAGTCATTACAAAACAGTCAA
>Ga0163148_10000822_pt1 | contig 42025 bp, 40 predicted proteins | sample OliLakLV19MP7P2_FD_148606 | JGI IMG/M metagenome (GOLD analysis project Ga0163148, IMG submission 148606) | Freshwater microbial mat bacterial communities from Lake Vanda, McMurdo Dry Valleys, Antarctica- Oligotrophic Lake LV.19.MP7.P2 | ecosystem: Environmental > Aquatic > Freshwater > Lake >... | reverse complement strand
AAAAAAAACGTGAGCCTATGATGAACATCGTACAGAACTTGTATATGAAGACTGGCATAAACTTATTTTAACAGACTAAATTATTTAATGCTTTATGGTTATCGAATTCTTTAAGAAACTCTTCGACAATGATTTTATGCCACATGGGCATTGCTATTTCTGGGATCCTGCCATAGTTTGGACAAACGCCATTTCAGGCAGCCTTATAGCCCTGGCCTATCTAACTATTCCCTTTTCATTGTTATACATTGTAAGGGTTAGAAAGGATCTCACTTTTACACCCTTGATTGTACTTTTTGCAGCGTTTATATTGAGCTGCAGTGCAACCCACATTATGGATGTAATCAATATTTGGAATCCAATGTATAGATTGGATTCTTCTTTTAGGGTGATAACAGCAGTAGCTTCACTTGGAACTGCCTTTATGCTGGTAAAAATTAGTCCGCGAATCTTATCGATACCTAATTCAGATGTGCACAAAAAATTAAACGAAGAATTAAAGGAACAGATTATTCGCTTACAAGATAAGGATCGAACCGTAAAAGAACGTACCCACCAACTTCAGATACAAAATGAAACCTTTAAGGTGGCAGAAGTGAATGCAAAATTTGGAAGCTATATATGGAACATGAACACAGGCTTGTTGGAATACTCTGATAATTTATTTCGCTTATTTGGTTACGAACCACAGGAGTTTGTTCCTACTCTTGAAAAGTTTCAATCTTTCATTCACCCTGACGATTTGCAGCAGGTAATAAAAAACGGGGAGGAAACAATGCAAACAGGTAAGCTGGTAGAAACACCATACCGTTTTATAAATAAAACCGGAAAAATAAAACACTTCCGTTCATGCGGAAGCTTTACGGGAGATGATAACAACCGTATACTTATAGGTACGGTGCAAGATATAACCAAAGACATAGAAGATGCTGAGCAATTAAAAACAAAAAACCTTGAACTCGAACTTACTAATGCCGAACTCAAATCGTTTAATTACATAGCCAGCCATGATTTACAGGAACCCCTGCGGAAAATACAGGTTTTCAGCAGACTCATTTTAGAGGGTGAAAATTTTTCAGAGAAGACACGGGATTATTTCAGCCGCATTACAACTGCAAGCGAACGAATGAGAAACCTCATTATTTCCCTGCGCGATTTTTCACGTATCAATAAGGCAGAATCAATTTTCGAATCCTGCGACTTAAATACTGTTGTAGAAGAATCAAAAAATGATCTTCACGTTAGCATTGTCGAAAAACAAGCCATCATCGAATATGAGAATCTCCCCACCGTAAATGGACTGCATAGTCAGCTTGCTCAACTCTTTACAAATCTTATCGACAATGCCATTAAATACAGCCAAGCCGGTATCAAACCACACATTAAAATTACCGCTTCAATTATTAAAGGCATAAAAATCGAGCATCCATCGGCAACTCAGAATGAGTATAACGTCATAAAAATTGTCGACAATGGAATTGGTTTTGAAAATGAATATGCTACTAAAATATTCGAAATCTTTCAGCGATTGCACAATAAGAACGAGTATTCAGGCACTGGCATTGGTTTAGCCATAGTCAAAAAAATTGTAACTAATCACAATGGTTTTATTATGGCAGAAGGAAAACGTGATATAGGTTCAACATTCACCATTTACATACCTACACTATGAAAAAGATATTGTTGATTGACGATGACGAAGATGATCAACTTCTTTTTAAAGTGGCCATCAAGTCTATAGATCCAACTATGATTTGCGACACTTCAACAAACGGAAAAATTGCATTAGATAAATTAAAAGTCAGCACCGTTTTGCCCGACCTTATTTTTCTTGATCTGAACATGCCTATTATGAATGGTTTTGATTTCCTTGTTCACATTAAGAAAGAGGATCAGTTATGTAGAATTCCTATTGGTATTTTGACCACATCAAAAAATTTACTTGACCAAGAACGCACCAAAGAGTATGGCGCTAAGTTTTTTTTAACAAAGCCTTCCGACTTTCAAATTCTTTGTGGCAAGCTGAGAGAAATTTTATCAATTGACTTTTCAAATGATAACTATTTTTCTATCAAATGAGATTTATAAAAGGTGAGTGACTCACGAACGCACAATAAATAGTTATGAATTACTCTCGCCACGAAATAAAAAATTGCTAAAATCATGGAGCAACAATTTCTGGAAATCAGGGAAAACCAAAAAGCATCTTGGAATAAAATTTCTCCTAGGTGGAAAAAATGGGATTTGAAACTCCATGACCACATGCAACCAGCGGCTAATGGAATTATTAGTTTGTTAAAACCCAGCGGGTCGCAGATAATTTTAGATATCGCAGCAGGAACAGGCGAACCGGGTTTAAGCATAGCATCTATGCTTAGTGATGGAAAAGTTATTATTACTGATCTGGCCGATGAGATGCTCGATATTGCCCGTGAAAATGCGTCAAACAAAGGAATTACAAATGTTGAATTTCGTGCATGCGATGTTTGCGAACTCCCTTTTGCTGACAACACCTTTGATGGCGTTAGTTGCCGAATGGGATTTATGTTTTTCCCCGACATGCTTTTAGCTTCTAAAGAAATACTGCGGGTATTAAAACCAGGTGGAAGATTTGCAACTGCAGTTTGGAATAAGCCAGAAAATAATTTCTGGGTAACAGCTATAAGCGAAACCATCAACAGGAATATGCAATTACCTGTTCTTCCACCTGAAACTCCGGGAATCTTTCGTTGTGGCAAAAGCGGTTTAATGACAAACATTTTTAATCAGGCAGGTTTTAAAAATGTTTCTGAAAGCGAAGTAGCGTGCGAACTGAAATGCGGAACTACTGAAATTTACTGGGAAATGATGACCGAAATTGCAGCGCCTGTTGTTGCAGCACTCAGCAAAGCTGATGATGCTATGAAAGATAAGATAAAAACAGAGGTGCAAGAATTGCTAAATAGAAAATATCCGGATGGAAATCTGATATTGGATGGAAGTGCGCTTTTAATTTATGGCGAGAAATAGTCTTTCGGCTCTGTTTGTGTGCGAATGACCAATACGGTGGCGCACCAATAAATGCGAATGTACTTTGTATTGTTCCTTTGGACGACTATGCTGGAAAATGAATATTAATAGGATGGCTCATCATAAACAAAAGTTGTAATCATTTTATTCTTCAGTAACGCATTCGTCTGTGCAAGTACGTTTAGTTTTTAAACCAGACTGAAAACTTAAGACATATATAATCTCAATTAAATTTCTCTTCTCTCTGAGTTTTTGTTTATTTGTTGTTGAACTAAACTAGCCAGAATGAAGTCAGAAAAATTAAAAGGGGTATCTCTATTGCTAATTGGTATCTGCTTGTTTGGTGTTGGATTTTATTTTTTGCGTAATCAACTAAAGTTTATTTCCAACTCGGTTGAAACTTCGGGAGTGGTGGAAGAATTGAGTTCACATCTTTCCAAAGGAAGCACTTATTATTCACCGATTGTAGCCTATACAGTAGACGGCCAATCATACCGGATAGTAGGTAAGGTTTCGAGCAGTTTATCCTCATCGTATGAGATTGGGGAAACAGTAAATGTCCGTTACGAAAAAAATGATCCGACTTCTGCCGAACTAGTAAGTTTTTCGGATACGTGGTTAATGACCTCAATCATGTCGGGGTTAGGGGTTCTATTTTGTTCTATTGGTGTGTATGAAATCCTAACCAACATGCATAAGCAAAAGATGCGTACGCAACTTCCGCGCACTGGAAAGAAACTTCAACTTGTGGGAAGAATGGATGCAAGGCAAAACAAAAACAGAACCGAATTTTTTGTGGTGGCCGATTGGCTGAATCCAAGTGATGGGAAGATGATAACCTTCCGTAGCGATAAGATAAAATATGACCCCACTCAGTTTGTGAAGGACAAGGAGTTGATTGTATGGATTGACCCACAGAACCCAAAGAAGAATCACTATATCGATATTTCATTTCTTCCAGAAGTTTCGTAGCCGGTCAAGGATAATGCTTTTTGAAAAGGCTTATTTTAGGGCGATCGGTTAATTCAAGCAGAACAACCTGTGTGTATATTAAGACTAAAATTAACCACTATGAAACACCTGCTACTTCCCGCACTCTTACTGATTTCCATTTTTTCGTTTAGTCAAAAAACTATTCAGGGTTTTACACCCGAAGCTGCCACGGCCGAATTTACCTTAGAAGAAAAATTCGATAGTTATTTAAAGGCCGACAACTTAGATCAATGGATGAAACGCCTTACAGCTCGACCGCATCACCTTGGATCGGCAGTCGGTAAAGAATATGCAATCTGGATGCGCGATCAATTTAGAAGTTGGGGCTATGAAGCTGAGATTGAAACCTACAAAGTACTTTTCCCAACACCTAAGTTACGCGTGTTGGAAATGGTAGCCCCCACTAAATATAAAGCTAAGTTAGCTGAGCCGCCCGTAAAAGGTGATGCTACCTCCAGTCAAACGAAAGAACAACTTCCAACTTACCATGGCTTTTCGGCCGATGGTGATGTTACCGCTGAGCTTGTGTTTGTAGGATATGGCGTGCCTTCTGATTATGAAGAGCTAGCCAAGTTGGGCATAGATGTGAAAGGTAAAATAGTAATTGCCAAATACGGTGGTTCGTGGCGAGGTATTAAACCAAAAGTAGCCGAAGAGCATGGAGCTATTGGTTGCATCATTTATTCCGATCCTGAAAATGATGGGTATTATCAAGGCGATGTTTATCCTAAAGGCCCGTTCCGTCCGGCACTTGGTGCGCAACGAGGTTCGGTGTTAGACTTGCCGGTTCGTCCGGGTGATCCACTTACACCCAACATTGGTGCAACAGCCGAGGCTAAGCGTATTGAACGCGCGCAAGCTGATAACTTAATTCACATTCCTGTTTTACCTATTGGGTATGAAGATGCATTGCCATTGCTTAGTGCGTTAGCCGGACCCGTTGCACCGGAATATATGCGTGGTGCATTACCTATAACGTATCATGTTGGTCCCGGACCTGTTAAGGTTCATCTCAACTTACAGTTCGATTGGAAGCTGGTGGATTGCCATAACGTGATTGCAAAAATGAAAGGTACCGAGTTGCCTGATGAATGGGTTATTCGTGGAAACCATCACGATGCCTGGGTAAATGGTGCCGCTGATCCAATTAGTGGAATGGTTGCTTTAATGGAAGAAGCACGTGCGGTTGCAGAGCTTACCAAAACAGGTTGGAAGCCAAAGCGCACTATTGTTTATTGTGGTTGGGATGGTGAAGAACCCGGGTTAATAGGTTCAACGGAATGGGTGGAAGATCATGCGAGCGAATTATTGCAAAAGGCAGTTGTGTATATCAACTCTGATGGCAATGGCCGAGGTTTTATTGGTGTAGAAGGTTCGCACACGTTGCAGCAACTGGTTAGTGATGTAGCGAGAGATGTAACAGATCCAGAAACCGGAGTGAGTGTTTTAGAAAGACGGAAGTCTGCTATGGCAGCAAATGCCGCATCAGCAAAAGCTAAAAAGGAAATTTTGAATTCTTCATCCATGATAATTGACGCGATGGGATCGGGCTCAGATTACAGTCCGTTTATTCAGCATCTTGGTATACCAGCGCTTAACGTTGGCTTTGCTGGGGAAGATAATGGTGGTGAGTATCATTCTATTTACGATTCGTATGATCATTACAAGCGATTCAAAGATCCGAAGTTTGAGTATGGAATAGTGCTGGCAAAGACAGCAGGGCGGGCAACGTTACGCTTTGTTAATGCTAATATTTTGCCATTTGACTTTACAGGATTTACTAAAACAGTAACTGGCTATGTGAGTGAAGTAAATACACTGATCGAAAACATGCGCGAGTCAACAGAAATCGAAAATCAAATGATTAAAGAAAATCGGTATAAACTGGCCAGTGATCCTACAAAAACTTTTGTTCAGCCGACTGCCAAGGAATCAGTACCGTATCTCAATTTCAGTAGGTTGTTGAATGCTATTACGCAACTTGAAAATAGTACTACCAACTATTCAGAATTGGCAAAGTTTAATCCTAACCCAAATACAAATTTGGAAAGGCTTAACAAATTGCTCTACACAGCCGAACAAAACTTAATGATTGAAGAAGGACTGCCACGCAGGCCGTGGTTCAGGCACAGCATCTATGCACCGGGTTATTACACAGGGTATGGTGTAAAAACACTGCCGGGCGTACGCGAAGCAATTGAACAACGCAACTGGAAAGAAGCGCAACAACAAATTGAAATAGTAGCAAGCAAGCTGACAAATTATTCAAAGCAAGTTGATGCGGCTGCTGCGATATTGAAAATGAGATAAGCTTAAATTCAAGCATCGTCTCTTCAAGGACGATGTTTATTTAAATTACAATATGCTTCGAAACATCCCTTCTGAAACGATACTTAAACTTAATTTGAGTTCGGATAATTCCTCTTTAAGAATACGCGAAAGCTAGTTTTCGTGCGTTTCATTTGAAAACCCCATTCAATGAACCAGATCAAAACAGGCATCGTTTTTCTTTTATTAGCTGCCTGCGCACCTTATGCCAAAGGCCCAGTCTTTACAAAGGAAAATGCTAAAAACACATCTCAGCCGATAATCGAGTTTATGGAGATAAAACCAGGAATGGTCGTAGCGGATGTGGGCGCAGGTTCACGTGCGCTCACGGTTATTATGGCCACTCACATGGATAGCTGCACGGTATTCATTCAGGATATTGATACCACGGTATTACAGCAAAAAAATGTAGATAAGATGATAGCCTATTATTCAAAGAAGCTTGGATATAATCTTGGCCAAAGAAATAATTTGCAATTGGTGTACGGCACAGTTGCACAATCTAATTTACCGGATGATTCCATTGATGTCATGTATTTGAATGCAACGGTGCATGTGTTCGACTCACCGAATAGTATGTTGCAAGATCTTCGTATGAAATTAAACCCTACTGGTAGAATTTTTATTCGCGATAGTTTTAAAGGAGATCATAAAGAAGGTGAATTTTGTACCGCGTCAGACTGTGGAAAACGACTTCTTACGATAGATGAATTTCTGGCGATGATGACTAAAAATGGGTTTCATCTTATTAAGCAAACGCCTGATCTGTCTGGTTATCCCGTGTTTGGTTTTGAGATAGCGGCTTAAGATATTAGTTTCGATTCCTTTGAAGCTGAAAGAATCTCAGAGAAGTTACTAACCCAACCAAAGAAAAAGCCGCAAGCACAAGAAACACATATTGGTGACCGATTACTCCCGGAAAACTATCAAGTAAATATCCGGCCAACGGACTCATAAAAATATCGGGCGTAAAACCGATGAAAGAAATAATACCCACCACGGTGCCTGTTGCGAATAGCGGCACTTTAGCTTCTTCCAAAACTGCGAAGTAAAGAACTCGAACTCCATAGACCCCAATCAGGATGGATGTAAAGGTTACAATTACAAACCAAAGTGATGTATTTAGAAGTCCGGAACCAATCGCTAAACTACCAAGCACATTAATAGCAAAGCAGGCAATAATAATTTTTGCACCGCTAATCTTATCAGCAATATAACCAGCCCCAAGTGCAACAACTACCCGCATCCATAATGCCAGCGTGCCTACAGTAGCTGCTTGGGTTTCTGTAAAACCAAGAACATCCTTTACATACAGTGAAAAATTGTCAGTGATCTTATAGCCAACATAGGCGCAAACAATAATTACCGCCAGCATCCATACAATAGGTGTGAATAATATCTTCGTAAAGATGGAGAAGGTAATGACCGTATCTTTTGAGCTTTCCGATTTTCTTACAGGTACAAAAAACCAAACAAGAATGCCACTGATGAAGGTAATACCGGATGCCATTAGAATCACATATTGAAATGAATCGCTCCGACTTTGTACAAAAGATTGTGCTGTCTCTTCCGGATTAAAGTAGGAGAAAATTACAACAGAAAGTGAACCTAGTAATGCCGCGGTCATTCCTCGGCCGGCTTCCAGAAATCCAAAAGCCCGACCTTGAAAGTTCGCACCGCCCCATTCTCGTGTTGCCCGGATTAACGCAGCCCAAAATAAGAGAATGGTTGTCATGCCCCAGAAGGCATACAGTCCATACACGAGTTGGTTTGAAGGAATGGTTGAAAAAATGATTCCGCTTAGTCCTGTTAACCACAGTGCAATCGCCATTAGGTTTCGGGTTGAGAATCGATCGGCAAGGGGACCACCAAAAAAGTAAGAGGCCATGGCAACAATTCCATAGATAGAAAAGAATGCGCCAAGCTGAGTATTAGTAATATGAAATACTGCCAGCAGGGTAGGGCGAAAAATTCGTGCGATTACAAACGGAAGAAAGAAGATGGCTTCTCCTGCAAGAATGAGGGCGAGTAGTGTTGAAAGTTTTCTGGGTTTCTCAATTAATGAATTACCTTCATCAAGGTAAGGCTTTTCAATCGCACTTGATTGCGATGAGTCCATTACGCTAACTCAGACTTCAACTTATCAAGATAATCCCAAACTAAACTACTAGCACCTAAAATTGGTGCGGCCTGATTTTGCATAGCTGAAGGAAGTACTTTTATTTTTCCGCGGAATAACGGCATCAGGTTCGCTTCCATGTGGCGGATGGTTGGGCGAAAGATTAAGTCCCCGGCTTGAGCTAATCCACCAAACAAAAAGATCGCTTCAGGATCAGTATGTACGGCCGTTTCAGCCAACTTCATTCCTAAAATTCTGCCAGTATATTCAAAGGCTTCACTGGCAACCACATCACCACGGTGTGCAGCTTCGCTAATCATTTTTGTATTCAAATCTTCGAAACTGATTCCGCGCAATTCACTTGGCTCTAAATGGTCGGCCAATAATTTATATACGGTTCTTTTAATTCCGGTTGCCGATACATAGGTTTCAAGGCAACCGCGCTTACCGCAATTGCAATACCGTCCGGTAGGGTTCACAGAAGTATGACCAACTTCACCTGCAATGCCATGATGGCCGTTCAATAAAACCCCACCACACACAAAACCACTTCCTAATCCGGTGCCTAACGTAATCACCACAAAGTCCTTCATGTTTTTGGCGTTGCCATAAATCATTTCACCTACTGCGGCAGCATTGGCATCGTTGGTAAGAATACAAGGCACTTCAAACTCTTCTTTAAACATGCTTGCCAATGGCAAAACACCTTTCCATTTTAAATTGGTAGCACGTTCAATGTTACCCGTATAATAATTACCATTTGCTGCGCCCACACCGATGCCTACAATTTTTGTATCGGAGGGTAAATCCTGAATGCCACTTCTCAAGGCATCGGCCATACCATCGAAATACGATTGAAAGTCATCATATTCAGTAGTGGGAATATTACCCTGGTGAAACACGTTTCCCTTTCGGTCAACGATACCATATTTAGTATTTGTTCCGCCAATGTCGATGCCAACGGTTAAATCTTTCATACTAAAAAATTAAATGGAAAGAATTTTTGCTATGCGAAGCGATTCGCTATCAATCTCGTGATGCTTGCCGATGATCGCACTAAAATTGTTATACACAACTTGATTGTTGAGAATGCCAACCATGCAATCCTTTTCACCTTTCAATAAACCTTCTACCGCAGCAACTCCCATCTTGCTCGCAAGTACGCGATCAAAATAGGTAGGACTGCCACCACGTTGTAGGTGCCCTAGTATGGTTACTTTAATGTCAAAGTAATTATTGCGTTCCGAGAATTTTTTAGCCAACTCCATTGCACCACCCAACTTGCTACCTTCAGCAACTACTACAAGACTTGATTTCTTATTCGTTTTACCACCCTCATCCAACTTGGCGAAGAGATCATCGAGTGTCATTGTTTCCTCGGGAATGATGGTTGCCACAGCACCACCAGCAATACCACAATTAATAGCAATGTATCCGGAGTTGCGCCCCATCACTTCAATAAAAAATAATCGGTTGTGCGAAATGGCAGTATCCCTGATTTTGTCGATCGCTTCAACAGCGGTGTTTGTTGCCGTATCAAAACCAATTGTAAAATCAGTTCCCGTTAAATCATTGTCAATTGTGCCCGGCATACAGATAGAAGGAATGCCATACTCTTCATAGAGTTTGTGCAACCCTGTTAGGGTTCCATCTCCACCTATTGCTACCAGGGCGTTAATACCATGCTTCTTTAAATTTTCATAAGCCTTTGCGCGTCCTTCTGGGGTGCGGAATTCTTTACTTCGGGCAGTCTTAAGAATGGTGCCACCACGTTGAATAATATTACCAACCGAGCGGGCACCAAGCTTTACAATGTCACCACTAATCATGCCTTCATAGCCTTGCATAATGCCAGACACTTCCTTCTTGTAGAAGATAGAAGCACGAACCACAGCCCGCAATGCTGCATTCATGCCAGGAGCATCGCCACCCGAAGTGAAAACGCCAATCTTAGAAATATTAGAATCCATTCCTTTTAAAAAGAAGTCAAAAATAGGGGATGGAAAGGGTTTTGCAAGGATTATGAGTTTATTCGGATTTCAATCGTTTGAAATGATTAATCAACCCGTTAGTTGAGCTATCGTGCGAACTAATAAGGTCATTTGAAGTAAGCTCAGGTAAGATTTTTTTAGCAAGTACTTTTCCTAATTCAACACCCCATTGATCAAAACTAAACACGTTCCAAATAACCCCTTGAACAAAAATTTTATGCTCATACATAGCGATCAATGATCCCAGTGTATGCGGATCGAGTTTCTTGAACAGCATAGAGTTAGAAGGTCGGTTACCTGAAAATACTCTATAAGGAAGATGGAATTTTATTTCTTCCGAATTCATTCCTGCTTTCTTAAGTTCAGCTTCTACGGTTGCCTCTGTTTTGCCAAGCATCAGTGCTTCGGTCTGAGCAAAATAGTTGGACATCAATTTCGCATGATGATCGCTCAAAGGATTTTGGGAAACTGCGGGCGCAATAAAATCGCAAGGAATCAATTTTGTTCCCTGATGGATTAACTGATAAAAAGCATGTTGCCCATTTGTGCCTGGTTCACCCCAGATAATTGGACCGGTTTGATAAAGCACAGCTTCGCCATTGCGATCAACCGACTTGCCATTGCTCTCCATATTCCCTTGTTGAAAGTAAGCTGCAAAGCGATGCAGGTATTGATCGTATGGAAGAATTGCTTCCGAATGAGCATCATAAAAATTGCCGTACCAAATTCCTATCAATGCAAGGATTACAGGAATATTTTTTTCAAAAGGTTGCTCCTTGAAATGATTATCAATTTCATGGGCACCTTGTAGAAGTTGCGTGAAATTTTCAAATCCAATTGTGCAGGCTATTGAAAGCCCAATAGATGACCATAATGAATATCGGCCACCAACCCAATCCCAAAACACAAACATGTTTGCAGGGGCAATGCCGAACTCAGTTACCGACTTTGTGTTTGTGGAAACAGCTACAAAATGTTTGGCCACTTCGCCTTTGCCGTTTGTCTTTTCATTAAACCATGCTTTCGCTGATTCAGCGTTCGTCATAGTCTCCTGGGTGGTAAAAGTCTTTGAAGCTATGACAAAGAGTGTTGTTTCAGGATCTAGATTTTTGAGAGTCTCGACAATGTGGGTGGCATCAACGTTAGAGACAAAGTGTGGTTTGATTGTACTACGGTATGGCCGCAAGGCTTCTGTTACCATAAGTGGACCTAAATCGGATCCGCCAATACCAACGCTGACAAGATCTGTAATTCGTTTACCTGAAAAGCCTTTCCATTGGCCACTAAGTAGCTGTTCTGAGAAGGACTTCATTTGATCGAGTACTTTGTTGATCTCAGGCATTACATCTTTGCCATCGACATACACGGGAGTGTTGGCGCGATTGCGCAGCGCTACATGTAACACCGACCTATGTTCGGTCTGGTTAATTTTATCGCCTCTAAACATGGCCTCTATCGATTCTTTCAAGCCAACTTCTTCAGCCAACTCAATGAGTAACTCAATAGTTTCTTCATTGATGATATTCTTTGAATAATCAATGAGTATATCGTTAAACCTAAGTTGAAATTTTTCAAACCGGGTTGGATCTTCTTCAAAGAGTTCACGCATGTGGGTAGCCTGCATCATCATAAAGTGTGCAGTTAATTTTTGCCATGCAATAGTTTCGGCAGGATTGATTTTTGGAAGCATGAGATTACGATTTGAGATTAACTAAAGTCTGATTGAAACAAAATCAGAGCAAAAATAAGAGACGTTGTGAGGAAGTGTTGACTAAGCGGAAAATAAAATCAACCGCCCACTACTGCGCGAAGATTTTCAACCAAGCCTTCCCAAAGATCATTGAGCTCGTCCATATCATCAAAGTCGGAGTAGTCTACTACCTTCAAAAAAGTAGTTTGGGTAAGTTCATTTACTTCCAGTCGAAGTTCGAAGTAGGAAGGATCTTTTTCATCTTCTTTGGTTTCTGGTAAGTATTCAAACTTTACGAAATGATTAACTCTATGGCCGGTCATTTTTGCACGATGCTCTTCTTGATCCCATTCAAATGTATAAACCTTCTCCGGGTTAATGTTTACATTCTCAGCAAACCATTCTGAAAGTCCGCTTGCAGTTTCAATGTATGGGTAAAGCATTTTAATAGAGGCATGCACTTCAAAATCATTGGTATACAGTTTTTTGGTTGTGGTTGCCATGCTTATGTTTTCTAATCGATTTTAAGTTAAAGAAATTTCAGCTAACACCAAACTATATTACCATTGCAATGCAAATGAGGGCGAGGTTGCCTAATTAGAATATATCGACTTTTGCGAAAGGCATGGATTTAAAGGAAACTGTTTGTATGTTTGCACCCTTTTTAAAGTGATAATCAACTCAATTTTGTACAACTGGCGCGGTAGCTCAGGTGGTTAGAGCGTTGGATTCATAACCCAAAGGTCGGGGGTTCAACTCCCCCCCGCGCTACTAAATAACTCTCTCCAAATTCCTGATTTCTCGGGAATGGTGTGAATCAACTCTCTGGTTGAAGTACACCCTCTTTAAGTTTTCATTAATTTTTAGTGTAAGCATCCGTAACATAATTACTGGCCTTGTTTTTGAGATTATCTTTGCCTCCGTTGATGAAAAAAGTAGATAAGCTTATTATTACCTCTTTTGTAGGCCCCTTTGTACTCACCTTTCTCGTGGTGGTGTTCATTTTATTGAACATCCACATGCTTAAATATTTTGATGACATCATTGGCAAAGACTTAGGGTGGGATGTAATCGGACAACTGCTATTCTACTTCGCCATTTTCAATACACCGGTTGCTTTGCCTTTAGCCGTATTGCTGTCATCGTTAATTACGTTCGGCAATTTGGGCGAACATTTTGAATTAACTGCTATTAAGAGTTTGGGTATCTCGATGGTGCGAAGCCTGTTGCCGATTTTTATTTTCGTTTTATTTATAACCGGAGGTGCATTCTTAGTTGGCAACTATCTGGTGCCAAAAGCCGCATTGGAAGCCTATAGCTTGCTCTATGATATTAAACAGAAAAAACCAGCCCTTGATTTGCGTGAAGGTGCCTTCTACAATGCCATACCCGATATTAGCATTAAGGTAAATGAAAAAATGCCTGATGATGGATTTTTGAAAGGAGTTATTATTTATGATCATCGGGGGCGGTCTGGTAACAAAGAGGTAATTGTGGCCGATTCGGGGTTGATGTATACTATATTAAATGATCAGTACCTAAAGTTGGAACTATTCAGTGGTTATAACTATAGAGAAGGAACGGATGGAGAGGCTGATATGGCTGGCAATGCAAATAGTGGCAGTGATAGTTATCGTAAAACAAAGTTCGCCAAGTCGCAAATTGTTTTTGACTTGTCATCTTTTGGGCTCAATCGTACAGACAAAAAGTGGTTTCAAAGCAACCGCATCATGCGCAATATGCAGGAGCTTTCAACGGATATGGACTCGGTAGACCGGGTTATAAAAAATGAAACGATTTCAATTTATGCATCGGCAGGTAATTTATATTCGTATCACTTTAAGCAAGATTCTGTGCAATGGCCCACCGAGATTAAAAAATTGAAAGAAAGAAAAGATTCAATAGCGCAAGCCAAACGAATAAGTGATGGGCAACCAGATATGTCTCATAAATTTGTGAGGTCTTTTAATGACTCGATAGAAATTACAAAACACGATAGAGAAGTTTCTGATAGTATTTTTAAGGCTCCCTATTCGCGTAATGAAATATCAAATGCTTTGGCACAAGCTCGCAACGTAAAGGCTCAGCTTCTGTCGCATAATGTCAACATCAAAACGTTTGAAGCAGAGCATCGCATCTTCGAGATTCAATGGCATAAAATTTTGGCTCAATCCGTTGCCTGCATTGCCATGTTTTTAATTGGGGCGCCATTAGGTGCTATTATTAAGAAGGGTGGGCTAGGCGTTCCCGTGCTGATGTCAATTGTCTTCTTTATAGTATTCTATGTGCTTTCCCTAATTGGCGAAAAATGGGCCAAACAAGGTACCATGTCGGTCGCTGCCGGAATGTGGTTGGCTAACATCGTTTTGGTTTCAATTGGTTTGCTCTTTTTAAGGCAGGCGCGAGCCGATGCACGGTTATTTGATTCTGATTTCTATTCAGTTATTTGGGATAAGATCTCACGAAAGTTTAGAAAACAGCCCAAAACCGCCAGTTAGTTTTGGTATTATGATCGCATTCGCATACTTTTGCGCGTTGAAAATTTAAGAAAAGCTAAAAATTAGAACAGATGTACCTCAATTCAGAAAAGAAACAAGAATTGTTCAGCAAACATGGTTTTGCAAAGAAGAAGACCGACACAGGCTCACCTGAGTCTCAAATTGCGTTGTTTACGCATAGAATCAATCATTTGACGCAACATTTGCAAGGTCAGAAAAAGGATTTCTCTACTCAAACTGGTCTTTTGAGATTGGTTGGTAAGCGCAAGAAGTTGCTAGGCTACCTTGAAAATACCAATATCGAAAGATTCAGGGCAATCAAAGCAGACCTTGCTATACGCTAATAAGATTTAGATAACTAGAAATAGGGGACCATCGGTTCCCTTTTCGCATTTATAATTAAACCAAGGAATGACTGTGAATTGTAGGTCATTCCAAAACTCCTACCTAATGAAACCAACTATTATTTCAAAAACATGTACGCTGCCTGATGGCCGTCAAATCACACTCGAGACAGGAAAACTTGCTCGCCAGGCCGATGGTGCAGTTGTATTGCGAATGGGCAATACAATGTTGCTAGCTACCGTGGTAGCAAGCGTTAACGCAAAAGAAGGAATTGACTTTTTACCTTTATCAGTAGATTATCAAGAGAAATTTGCTTCCACAGGAAAAATTCCGGGAGGCTTTTTAAAACGTGAAGGCCGCCTTTCAGATTACGAAATATTAATTAGCCGTTTAGTAGATCGTGCTATTCGCCCTCTGTTCCCAGATGATTATCATGCTGAAACACAGGTTAACATCCAATTAATTTCTGGAGATCCTGCTGCACTGCCTGATTCATTGGCTGCTTTTGCCGCTTCTGCAGCATTAGCCGTTTCCGATATTCCTTTTCAAGGACCAATTTCAGAGGTACGGGTTATTAGGCTTGATGGTCAGTTCATTATTAGCCCAACCCTCGAGCAAAAAGAGAAGGCTGATCTTGACTTTATTGTAGCTGCATCAATCGAAAACATTTTGATGGTGGAAGGTGAATGCAAGGAGATCAACGAAGAAGATATGCTTACTGCATTGAAACTTGCGCATGACGTAATCAAGACTCAGTGCCAGGTGCAAATTGAATTGATGCAAGCTGCAGGTAAAACTGAAAAGAGAACGTATGAGCATGAAGTAAAAGATGAGGCTTTTAAGGAAGAACTTTTTAAAGTTCTATATGATAAAGTCTATGATGTTGCCCGTCAGCAATTAGCTAACAAGCATAGCCGCTCAGAACTCTTCGGAAAAATCTATGATGATTATATAGCGTCACTTCCTGAAGATACAACTGTTAATAAAGACTTAGTAAAGAAATACTATAAAGACATTCAAAAAGCAGCATGCCGTAATCTGGTATTGAATGAGAAAGTTCGTTTGGACGGTCGCAAAACAAATGAGATCCGCCCAATCTGGTCTGAGGTTGATTACCTTCCTTCAGCACACGGTTCAGCCTTGTTTACACGCGGTGAAACTCAATCCTTAAGCACGGTAACCTTAGGTACAAAGCTTGATGAGCAGATGATTGATGGTGCCATGTTTGAGGGTAGCAGCAAATTTATCCTTCATTATAATTTCCCAGGATTTTCAACCGGTGAGGTGAAGCCTAACCGTGGCCCAGGCCGCAGAGAAGTTGGTCATGGAAACCTTGCTATGCGCGCATTGAAGGGAGTTCTTCCAAATCTTCAGGAAGGACCTTATACGATTCGCCTTGTTTCCGATATTTTGGAATCAAACGGATCATCATCTATGGCTACAGTTTGTGCAGGTTCATTGGCACTGATGGATGCGGGCATTAAAATTTCAGCTCCGGTTTCAGGTATTGCTATGGGAATGATTTCAGATAGCAAAACTAAAAAGTATGCAATCCTTTCAGACATCCTGGGCGATGAAGATCATTTGGGCGATATGGACTTCAAGGTAACGGGTACTGAAAAAGGTATCACTGCTTGCCAGATGGATTTAAAAGTTGATGGATTGACGTACGATGTTTTAAAAGAAGCATTGGATCAAGCCAAAGAAGGCCGCCTTCATATCTTAAATGAAATGAAGAAGACTATCACAACACCGAATGCAGAATTGAAGCCACATGCTCCGCGAGCAGTTACGATTGTTATTGAAAAAGATTTAATTGGCGCGGTAATCGGCCCCGGTGGAAAAGTGGTACAAGAAATACAGAAGACTACCGGTGCTACAATCGTTATTGAAGAGGTTGGAAACAAAGGAATTGTAAACATCTTCGCCAACAATCAAGAGGTGATGGATGCGGCCGTGAGGCGTGTTAAAAACATCGTGGCAGTTCCTGAGGTAGATCAGGTTTATGATGGCGTTGTTAAGTCAATCATGCCTTTCGGTGCTTTTGTTGAGTTTATGCCAGGTAAAGACGGCTTGCTTCATATTTCAGAAATTAAGTGGGAACGCCTCGAAACTATGGATGGCGTAATGGAAGTAGGCGAGCAAGTGAAGGTAAAACTGGTTGAAGTAGATAAGAAAACTGGCAAATTCAGACTATCACGCAAAGTATTGCTACCTAAACCTCCACGGAAAGAGGAAGCCCCTAGCGCATAAGATTTTTTGCTAATAGTGGTTTTTGGAACTAATTTTTCGCTTTTTCGTGTTTGATTTAAACGCAACGAAGTTCGATGAGACAGTTAAAGATCAGCAAGCAGATTACAAATCGGGAGAGTCAGTCTCTCGATAAGTATCTTCAAGAGATTGGTAAAGTTGATTTGATCACGGCAGATGAGGAGGTGACCCTCGCGAAGCGCATTAAAGCCGGAGATCAGATTGCGTTGGAGAAACTTACAAAAGCGAATCTGCGATTTGTTGTTTCCGTGGCTAAGCAATATCAGAATCAAGGCTTATCGTTAGGTGATTTAATCAACGAAGGAAACCTTGGTTTGATAAAAGCCGCTCAACGTTTTGATGAGACTCGTGGTTTCAAATTTATCTCTTATGCGGTGTGGTGGATTCGTCAATCCATTCTGCAAGCACTAGCTGAGCAATCACGCATCGTTCGACTTCCATTAAATCGCGTTGGCTCTTTGAATAAAATCTCAAAGACTTTTTCAGAACTAGAACAGAAATTTGAGCGCGAACCTTCACCCGATGAATTAGCAGAAGTACTTCAGGTTACTACAGCCGAGGTTGTTGATACCTTGAAGATTTCTGGGCGTCATGTTTCCATGGACGCACCGTTTGTTCAAGGCGAAGAGAATAGTCTTTTAGATGTACTTGAAAATGGTGGTGAACAGACTCCGGATTCAGGGCTAATGACTGACTCGCTAAGGCGAGAAGTTCAACGAGCTCTGTCTACATTAACGCAACGTGAGTCGGATGTAATAGCACTTTACTTTGGCCTTAATGGCCAGCAAGCTATGACGCTGGAAGAGATTGGTGAGAAGTTTAACTTGACTCGTGAGCGCGTTCGCCAGATTAAAGAAAAAGCCATTAGAAGGTTGCGTCATACCTCAAGAAGCAAGGCCTTAAAGCCTTACTTGGGTTAATAATGTTCAATTAATACTTTAAGTAAGGGTCTCAACACATTGAGGCCCTTTTTATTAAACTTTATAAAATGATGATATGGAGAAGCAGGAAAATGTAAAAGTTCTAATTATTGGGTCTGGCCCGGCAGGTTATACAGCCGCAATCTATGCCGCGCGGGCAGGTCTATATCCAGTGTTGTTTACGGGTGGTCAGCCTGGCGGTCAGCTAACCATTACGAATGATGTGGAGAACTTTCCCGGTTACCCGGATGGAGTAAATGGTCCGCAAATGATGATGGACTTGCAAAAGCAGGCTGAGCGTTTTGGCACCAAAGTAATTTATGGTTTAGTAACTGCAGTTGATTTCTCAACCTATCCCTTAAAAGTTACGGTTGACGAGAAAGATACTTACATCGCTGAGAGTGTTGTTGTGTCTACGGGTGCAACCGCAAAGTATTTAGGCATTCCGTCTGAAGAGACTTATGCAAACAAAGGCGTATCTGCCTGCGCAGTATGCGATGGTTATTTTTATCGTGGTCAAGATGTAGCGGTTGTTGGTGCAGGCGATTCGGCAGCGGAAGAATCAACCTATCTTTCTAAGCTTTGTACTAAAGTTCATTTGATTGTTCGCAGAGACGAAATGCGCGCATCAAAAATTATGCAGCAACGCGTACTCAATACACCCAACATTGAGATTCATTGGAATACTGAAACCGAAGAAATTGTTGGTGATGAGAGTGGCGTGACTGGGGTGCGCATTTTGAATAACAAAACAGGCGCGAAGAAGTTGATCCCAGTAAAAGGGTTCTTCTTGGCAATAGGCCATAAACCCAACACCGACATTTTTGAAGGTCAGTTGGATAAGGACGAGGCGGGCTATGTAAAAGTGATTCCGGGTTCAACCAAGACTAATGTTGAAGGAGTTTTTGCTGTAGGCGATGTGGCTGATAAAGTTTATCGTCAGGCAATAACAGCAGCCGGCACCGGGTGCATGGGTGCGCTGGATGCCGAAAAGTTTTTGGCAGCCAAAGAAATGGAAGTAGTTCATTAATAATTCGATCATGAAGCTGGATATTCTTGTTTTGGCGGCCCATCCTGATGATGCAGAGCTGGGTTGTGGCGGCACAATTGCCAAACAAGTAGCTCTCGGTCATAAAGTAGGCGTTGTTGATCTTACAAGAGGCGAGTTGGGCACTCGCGGTACCATTGAAACCCGCGCTAAGGAAGCAAAAGATTCAGCTTCAATACTGGGATTGTCCGTTAGGGCAAATCTTGGGTTCAAAGACGGTTTCTTTGTTAATGATGAAGCGCATCAGCTAGCGGTAATTCGACTTATAAGAAAATTTCAACCTGATATCGTGTTGGCCAATGCCATTTATGATCGCCACCCCGATCATGGTAAGGGTTCTGAACTTGCGTTCAGCGCCTGCTTTTATTCAGGACTGACTAAAATTGAAACGAAGGATGAAGGTAAGGTGCAAGCTGCCTGGCGACCGAAGCATCTCTATCATTTTATTCAAAGTCAAATGATAAAACCAGATTTTGTTGTTGATGTTTCTGATTTCTGGGAAACCAAAATGAATGCGGTGCGTGCTTTTAAGACTCAGTTCTATGATCCCACTAGTGACGAACCCGAAACATTTATTTCCAATCCCGGCTTTATGAAATTATTAGAGTCGCGCGGTCAGGAATTTGGCTATAGCATTGGTGCCAAGTATGGTGAAGGCTTTACGGTGCGCAAAGTGATTGGCGTGGACGATATTTTTTCGTTGCGGTAATTTGAAAGCGAAGCGATCAAACACCTCTTTGAAGTTAACTGATTACCAAGCATCTCATTTTTGTGTTTTCGGAAATTGAAGAGAAAATCTTAACTTTCAATTATGGAAGAAACTCTGGTTTGTCCGCCTCGCACCATGATGGATGTTTTCAAAATGCTGCCCGAAGGTACATTGGCTGAAATCATTGATAACCGTTTGTATATGTCGCCCAGCCCAATAGGAAAACGCCAACGCCTAATCACCAAGTTAACTTTACAACTTGGTAATTACATTGAGTTGAAGAGTTTAGGTGAGTTGTTTGTTGCCCCATTTGATGTACTTCTTGATGAGGAAGAAAATGCTGTGCAACCAGATTTAATTTTTGTTTCCGCATCAAACGTATCGATTATTGACGATGAGGGTGTGATTCATGGAGTGCCGGATTTACTTATCGAATTACTTTCTCCTGGTAACCCAACACATGATACGGTTACAAAGAAGGAACTGTACGAAAAATTTGGCGTGAAAGAATATTGGATTGTTGACCCCGCTACAAAAGCTACTATAGGTTACACCCTCAGCGGAGGCGTTTATAGAAAGATTGAGTCAGAAGCCGGAAAAATAAATTCTATTCTTCTCGGTAACTCGTTTAGCTTCTAGCACGCGCCATTGATTGGCGTTTTTCACCAACAATTCTGATTGATGTTGATCATTCACTTCGCTAAACTCTTAAGGCGCCAATCGGTGAATTGTCCATTGCTTATCAGCCTTATAATAAACAACCCGATCGTGCAGGCGACTCGGTCTTCCCTGCCAGAATTCAATTTCAAGAGGCTCAACAGCATACCCGCCCCATTGATGCGGCTTCGGTAACACAGGTTGATCTTTAAATCTCGCTTCAATTTCTTTCGCGCGGGCATCTAGCAAATCGCGGCTCTTAATTAATGAACTTTGTGGCGATGCCCACGCACCAATCTGGCTTCCGCGCGGCCGACTTTGAAAATAAGTTTCAGAAACCTTTTCATCTACCCGTGCACATACTCCTTCAATGCGAACCTGACGCTCTAACTCGGGCCAAAAGAAGGTGAGTGCACAAGCAGGGTTGGCATCTAACTCTTTCCCTTTCTGACTTTGATAATTTGTGTAGAATAGAAATTTATTTTCTTCAACGCCTTTTATTAACACAATGCGGGCCGAGGGCTTTCCACCTTCCGTTATAGTTGAGAGTGTCATCGCATTAGGTTCAAGCGCTTCCGACTTGATCGCTTCCTGAAACCATTTATTAAATTGAATGATAGGACTTTTGTTAACATTAGATTGATCTAATGAATCTTTTGAGTATTCCTTTCGGATTTCAGCGATGGTAGACATAATTAATTTGTTAAATATTAAGTAAGGATCGTTCTAATTGCATCATTTTAATGATTTTTATCATGAATTATTTTGCTAACATAACTGGTGATTGTAATTCACGTTATTTAGTTTACAGCATGGAATTCTTCAAATACAAAAATAAAGTATTGCCGCAAAAGGGGGGACTCTTATTATCAGAACCCTATTTGCCAGATCCTAATTTTGAGCGCACCGCTATTTTATTAACAGAGCACAATGAAGAAGGTTCTGTGGGTTTTATTTTGAACAAACCTTCTGAAACCCGCGTGGGCGAAGTAATGGATGATTTGAAAGCTTTTGATAGCCGGGTTTTTATTGGTGGCCCCGTGCAGCAAGACACTCTGCATTTTATTCACCGAATACCTTCATTAGCCGATTCCATTGAAATAATACCCGGAATTTTTTGGGGCGGAAACTTCGATCAATTGATGTCCTTAATTGATACCCAGCAACTTACCGCTAACGATATTAAGTTTTTTCTTGGCTATAGTGGTTGGTCAAACGGTCAACTTGATCAGGAACTTAAAATAGATTCGTGGATTGTTAGCGATCGGTTATCGGAAGAGTTAACCTTTGAAACTGAGCCCGAAGTGATGTGGAAAAAGGCCATGCAGGAGCTAGGTGGACGATTTACAGTATACTCCAATTACCCGGCCGATCCCCGAATGAATTAAATGATTTTAGTATTTTTACCCTTCCTCTTAAAAGAGGTGTGATGATGATGGAAAACGACAAAGAGGTGCAAGCGGAGCAGAGAACTGAGGAAGTTGCTGATTCTATACTTGAAAGCAAAAATGGTCATTCGGAAGATGAGGCTGGTGATCATGCTCAATTAGACGGTGATCATGCCGAAAGCATTCATGAAAACGAAGATTATTCTTCATTTTCAAAAGCTGAATTGGTAGCCAAGATGAAAGACCTTGCCAAAGAAGAAGATGTGCGCAAGGGTGAGGCCTTACTCAAAATAATCAAGCCTTTGTATGATGAGCTTCGCAATGGCGAAAGGGCAGTGGCACTTCAAAAGTTTATTGGTGAAGGCGGCATTGAACAAGATTTTGAATATCGGTTCGATGATGATGATCACGCCTTTGATGCAATCTCAAAATTAATCCGCGACCGGAAAAACTTATACTTTAAAAACTTAGAGGAAAAGAAAACCGAGAATCTTCAAAAGAAGAACGAGATTCTTGAAAAGTTGCGGGCGCTTATCGATGGCGAAGACTCCGCACATTCATTTCCAATTTTTAAGGAGTTACAAAACGAGTGGAAGCAAGTAGGCCAGGTTTCGATGGCGCACGTTAAAACACTGTGGGCTAACTACAATGCGTTGATTGATCGGTTTTATGATCACCGAAATATTTACTTCGAGCTAAAAGAACTTGATCGTAAAAAAAATCTGGAAGCTAAGTTAGAAATCTGCGAAAAGGCCGAGCAACTAATTTCTAAAGAAAAGATCAAAGACGCGGTTCAGGAATTGAATGAGCTTCATCATGAGTTCAAGCACGTAGGTCCGGTGCCCAAAGAAGGACAAGAACCTGTATGGCAGCGATTTAAAGTTGCTTCCGATGCCGTTTATGCCAAGCGTGATGCCTTTTTGGTTGAGCTGCAGGGCGAGCTAAGGAAAAACCTGGAGGCTAAGCTTACCATTGAAACCGAAGTAGAAGCATTCGCTTCTTTTACTACGGATCGTATAAAAGAGTGGAATCAAAAAACCAAAGAGATTCTTGAAGTTCAAAAGCGGTGGGATGCTGTTGGTGGTGTACCGCGTGCAAAAACTAAAGACTTGAACAAAAAATTCTGGAAAGCTTTTAAAAGTTTCTTCCACAATAAAAATGTATTCTTCAAGAAGTTGGATGAAGAGCGCGGCAACAACTTAAAAGCAAAACAAGAACTGGTTGCGCGTGCTATTGAATTAAAGTCGAGTGACGATTGGAATAAGACGTCTAACGAATTAAAAAATCTGCAACGCACCTGGAAAGAAATTGGGCCGGTGCCTGAAAAGCAACGCGACAAAATTTATAAAGAGTTTAAGGAAGCGTGCGACCATTTCTTTCAGCAACAGCGTGGTACCTTAGAAAAGGCAGATCAGGAACAAGGTGAAAACCTAATTAAGAAAGAATCATTAATTAAAGAACTGGAGGCAGCAACAGCAGCCGGAACCAGCACCATGGAGAACCTACAGGAATTGCAGGCTAAGTTTAATGAAATAGGCTTTGTGCCACGGCCCGCTGTGGCTTCTATCAAGAATCAGTTTTCGGTGGCGGTGTCAAAATATATTGCTTCCATCAAAGGATTGAGTTCCGCTCAAAAAGATCAGGCTGAGTTAAAAATTCAACTGAGTGAATTAAAGAACGACCCACAGGCCGAGCGCAAGATTTACAACAAAGAGCAGCAATTGCGTAAGCAAATTACCCATGCCGAAAATGATTTGGCTACGCTACGCAACAACCTGGAGTTTTTTGGGCGCTCTAAAAATGCGGTTAAATTGAAGGAAGAGTTCAATGGTAAAATAACCGAAGCGAGCAATCACCTCGATGATTTAAAAAAGCAGTTAAAACTGCTTAAATCCATTTAAAAAAGCCTTGCAAAAACAAACAGTTCCCTTATTTTTGCACCCTCTTTATAGCCGCTGACTTGTAATCAGTAGTTTAAATCCAGAAAAAGTAATGCCTCCTTAGCTCAGCTGGTAGAGCAACTGACTTGTAATCAGTAGGTCGCTGGTTCGATCCCGGCAGGGGGCTCTTTGATAGTCAGGTAGTTACATGAAGTGACTACCTTTTTTATTTCATCTACTTTGCAACAATTTTGCAACAATCGGATAATTAGCGTCAAAAAACGGGTGTATCTCAGGCATAAAAAAACCCGCTCTGGTTAGAACGGGCTTTGTGTGGTGCTTACCTGAAGCGAAATTTATCCGGCTGCTTAGCGATGGCATCCGTTCGCGGACGTTTTTTCAATCGCTCATACTTTTTTAGCCTTTCTGCCAAACGCTCTTTTTTTTGAAGTTCCAGAGCTTCCGCGGGTGAGTATGTTTTCCGAGGATCCTGCATTTGGGTTTTAGAAGCTGGCTCCTTAATCGCGGCCATCTTTCTTTTGATGGGCGAAACGTCTTCAACCCTGATAGGTTGCTGGGTTGCATTTTCAACTTTAAAGCATCTGCCATTTTGATCTAGGTGGAGCTTCGTGTCATCTGGGAGAACGTAAATCCCGGGCTTCGCATCGGTGCTGCGACTGTTCATTAGCTGGTAACGGTGCTTAGCGTCACTTAATAAATACGAGCCGTCTTTCAATTTTAGTGCATTCATTTTTACTGTGGTTAAATTGTTTCTTAGTTTAAAAAATCTTTTTCATTATCAGCTAAAATCCATGTTGTGTCCGGGATAAAGCCGAACGTTCCTTCAGGGTTTGCTGCGATTTGAATCATGCGATTCATAAAACCATGCCGGGAGTAATTACCCATGTTCAGGCCGTTAAGATAACAACATAGGTTGTTTGTTAAATGGAATTTCTCGATCTGCTCGGGAGTCTTTGCATAAAAACGGAACTGCTCCAAATAATCCTCGAGGCGATCAAAGTCAAGGCTCCATTCGCCATCTTCAAAAAATAGGAACTGCTTATCAATCACGCCCGCTAACAACGTTTCTGCACGTTGCAAATTCGGGGGAACGTTTAACAGATTTATCGGAATATTTTCTGCGAGGGTTTTTAATGCTTTGATTTTTAGCATTTCAGAATAGATGAACGCCTTCACATCATTTTGAGCTTCAAATAATTTATCGAAGCTATCAATCCCGCACAAACTGTTTAACTCTACCAGCGCGGCCAATGCTTTGTTAGTCGCGCGGTGGACTCGGTCTATTTCAAAATTGTTTTCCTGAAGTAGGATTGGATCGGGATCCGGTTTGTGATTCTCGGGCAACGATGCTAGGAGGGTTTCAAATTGTTCTTTTTCTGTTTTCATATTTATTTTTTTAGTTGGTTAAAGTGAATCATTGAAGTTGATTGCCACAAGTTCGCGGACGTTGCTTGCTTTGTATTTAGTCTTTCCGCCCGGCAAAGTGAAAATGATAATCGGCTGATTTGTTACGATTGCTTCAAGCTTGTGAAGTTGTTCAAGGTTTATCTCGGCCTTGCCGGATACCTGAAAGTTCCCGTTTTCTTTTTCGTGTATAGTCATGGTTTTTTAAAATCTTTGATATAAATAATCTGTGAATTTGTTAAGCCTTCGAGTTTTTTCATTGCCTCCTGTTTGAGAGTAACTCCATTCTCGAGTGTGAACGTGCGGCCATCTTTTGATACCTCCACGATTAGAATTTCCTGCTCAGTCTTCATGATTGTTGCTAGGGTTTAAAGACGTGTGCTCTAAGATTTCCCTGAGAGTGTTTTCTGAAAGCTTGCTCCATTCTATTTCAGGTATGGGTTTTAAATCATTACCCTCGCTATCTGTTTCTGATTGCAGTCTAGGAATCACAAAGGCCATCACCGATTGAAGGAACCGTAATTTATCTTTCGCCTCTAAGGTGTTGTATTCCTTTTGCAAGTCGGCCACGTTCGTTTCCACGAATCGGATTAACTCCCTTCGCGCGCGGTTCTTACTGCCTACAGGACGGCCTCCATTCCCGGGGGTGAATCGTCCGAGTGGATCCCTAATACTACCGTAGTTATCGGAGTCGGTTAAGTTATTGCTTTCCATTTGGAGTCGCGATTTTGATGCCACAAGGATTTTTAATTTTTAGCTTTTCACCGTCCTTTATTTTGACGGGCTGTGGCTTTGATAATTGGTTTCTCATATTTTTTCATTTAAAGTTTTATACCATTTCATGAACTGTTCAAAGTCGGTTGCAACAAAGTAGAGGCCTCCGGCTTTTTCAATCTTCGCTTTCATTTCGTGCTGGGCTTCACTCATTCTATCCTTTCCAATCTTAACTTCAATGCTTACATGACGGCCACCGATAACGCTATGTATGTCGGCTGTGCCTCGCTTTGTTGTGGAGGGTATGAACTTACCTAGCTGTGGCAAGTATCGTCCTGAGCTACTTACACGAGTCGCAAAGTGGCCGTTTAGATTCAACCATGAGACTATGGCCTGAGTCAATCCGTTTGCATCGGCTGTAACTTTCAGTTTAGGCAAAGCGTGTGGAGGTACGTTCGAGTATCTTTGTTTTTTGGATTGTAAGTCTAGTTCAATCAGTTCCTTTTTTGCTGTTTCCATTCTCATTTAATTTCTGGTTGTGGAGGTTGTGGCCTTTAATTTCTGGTCGGTGCTTTTTGGGTTGGTTGTGGAAGTTGTAGACGGCTTATTAGTTGTATTATTATAATATTGGTTGTATAATATGTGAATAGGTTGTAAATACAACCAAAACCCTTTTTTTACAACTAGATTTGCGTCTACAACTTTCACAACTAGTTTTTTAATATTTTAGAAACAAACTGTTGGCTAACCCCAAACTCCCGCGCAATGTCGGATTGTGATTTACCCGCATTGCTCATTTTATTTACCTGTGAGGATCGATCATTAACGTGATCCCATTCGGCATCTTGGCCGACATACTCCAACCTCAAAGGGTCGGTTTTCAATATCATAGTAGCAACCGCCTCTTTTGTAAAAGCCATTTCATAGGATCTGATTTTTAAAGCCTTTATGTATCTGTAATTTTCACCCATTGAAGATTTACCAATACTGAAAACAGAATCTACAAGGTTGGTTTTCATTTTACTCCCTTGCAGATCGTGTTTGCTGATCGTCTTAAATTCGGATTCCTTTTGTGGTTTGCGGCAATGGTCAATAATCAAGATCGAAAAACCGCGCTTCTTTAAATCGTTTAGTAATCCCATTAGTTGGATCGCATCCGTTGTTTTGGTTGCGTCTATCATGCTGGTCAACGCTGCTAAATTATCTAGGGCAATGATCTTTGCACCCAGTTCGTTTGCAGTCTCTTCAATTTGGTTGACTACAAATTGCAGGTCTGCTTTTACCAATGCGCTTTGTTGATCTTCCGCGAAGGTTACGCGCTTGAATCTCTCTGGCAATCCCTGAGGGTATCTATTGTTAAACTGATAGTCTGATAGTTCAACATCAAAATAGGCAACCGTTGAAGCTTCAACCTCACACGGGAAACCGGGTATTGAATTACCTGTTGAGATAGCAGATAATATTTGCACCGCCCCGATTGATTTGCCCGTGCCATCTTCCGCAAATAACATTGCCATTTCATTTTCAGCCCATAGCGAACCGAGCAACTTTTTAGGTCTTTCCATATTTGTAGGTTTTGTTAATCGAAATAATTTTACGCCCGTAGGAGGTATTATTTTTTGTGAAGGGTTATTGGTGGGCTTTGCCTGCGATCGTTCGCCATAGCCCAGGGAGTAAAGCCTTTTGGCTGCTTCTGAAAAGTCTTTGTTACATTCGAAGTAAGTGAACAACGCGCTCGCTGAGTAAGCCTTACAAGGTTCTAAATTTGTTGAACTTGTGAAGCAATAAAATGTCTGTCCGTTCCAAGTTCCGGACGTGCTGCCTTTCTTATCAGGTCTACAAAAGTGTTGATTGTCTTTTACCGTCCGCAAGAATGTCCAACCATGTGATTGCAGTAAGTCAGTAACCGCCCCGCGCTCATTGTAGTCCTGCCATGGTGTTAAACCTGCATTGCTTTGCGCTGGCTGCTTCGGAATTAAAACAGGCTCAAAGTATTCATTCAAACTTCGACAAGCTGTAAATAAACTTTCCCTTTGTTCTGGGGTGATTGTTGGAATAGATTTAAAATCGCCAATCTTAGTTTCATATCCCGGTGTTGGATCGATGCAAACATAACCGCCAGTTCCACGGGTTTCAATCAGTACTTTCCGATCAATCCCTTTTGCCAAAATCTGGTTTCCTTCGATGGTCACACATTTATAAATCAAGTGGCAACCTCCTGAAGGTGTTGTTTGAATCAGTAAATCGTCCTCTGTAAAATCAGGGCTGTCTTTAAAAATGGCCTGCGTTAGTCTGTCTATAAGGCTTCCGGTAGGATCGTTTTTAACTTCAACATCAACCGCCTCCACAGAACCGGAAACAGAACCACAGATTAAAGCTATTGAACCATTGTAGTTAAGCTCACCAAGTCGCGGCAATCGGGTTTGAAACTCTTTCCAATTGGTGGAAGGAATTTTCGATTGAACAGGAATAATTGAAAGCCCTGCTTCAATAAGTTCGGTATAATGTTGTACATTTGGCATCGCGTATCTCTTTAGAATTAGCCTCAAATTAATCCGTGAGGCTTTTTTTATTTAGGCTTGTTCAACATAGGATGAAGGAACCATTACTCGCATACCAACTTTTTTTGATGGAATCTTTCCGGCTTGAATATTCCGGTACAAAGTGATGGGAGCTACAGAAAGTTTTTCCGCTGCTTGCTTGATGCTATAGAATCGCTTCTCTGGTGATTGTGTCGCGGCAACAACTGAATAAAGTTGTGCTAACTGTGAATTGATTTCAGATAATTGAAAATCAATTTTTTCGAAAGGGTTTGTTACTTGGTTCATGTCTTTATCGGTTTAACTTGCTGTAAAGCTAAATCCGATAAAAAGAGTAACTCATCGCGTTAATGCCTAACGCGATATTTATTTTTAGCCGTATTTTATTTTGAGTTTTCTGATTGTGGTTTGACCAAGATCAAGACCTAACCCAAAGCATTGCTCTTGAATTCTTTTTCCGTGTTTCGAAAGATCAAGTTTTTTGGCATCAAATAACTCCTTAAATTTTTGTTCCTTCTTCGATGTCCTGCTTCGATCTAATCCACGCGAGGCCATCATTCTAAAAATAAATGCGGTTTTCTTTCCATCATTTATTATCTGAGCCAGTAAATACTTTCTGAGAATCTCACGGTCACTCATCAAATAATCCGTTAAAAAGTCGATTGCAATTTTTTCTGGCTTATCCAAAAGAGTTTGAAATTTTTTAACCTCAGCTTTGGATAGCTTTCTAGTCGTGCCATCACTATTCACGTGTGCGATGTTCATCAATGTTTTTTTCATGCTGTTTTATTTAATCGGTTTTCTAACCTTTCGTTTATTTCCCGCGTCACGTCTATGTCAAAGCGTTTCAGGTAACTCTGTGTAGTTCTCACATCGCTGTGTCCGAGTAGCTCCCGGATCTGGTCAACCGGAACCTCATCCTCTTTTAGTAGGCTTGCATAACTATGGCGCGCCCAGTAGGTTGTGATCGATGGCAGGTCGTTAGCCTCGCAAAGGTCTCCCAGCCGCGCGTTAACCATTTTAATTTTTTGTCGGACAACCGCGTCCATTTTTTCTAAATCCATGCCGGGGGCAATGACATTGAAAACATAGGCAGTTTTTCTTTTGTCAGGATTGCCAATGTCCGCAATGATGGCGCGGATCGAGTCCGAAATTGGTATTTCAATTAAAGTTTCTTTACCCGCGTTCTTAGTTTTTTCCCGGACGAATGAAATTTTATTGTCGACTGTTTGCGAATATTTTAATAGGCTCATGTCCTTAAAATTCATACCCTGACAATAGAACGAAAATAACCACAACTGTTTCGCCTCATGGTGCAATGAACCCGGCTCGGTTGCAATTGATTTTAATACTTTGATTTGGTCGATCGTCATCGCTTCGCCCTTGTGGCCGGATCCTGTTTTTAGCTTATATTTTTTGCGGTCGCTCGCTCTGGTGGCAAAGGGATAATGTTCCTTCAATGATGGGTTAGCGTCTGTGGCAAGATTGTAGATAACTTTTAACGACCTCATGTAAATTCCTATTGTGGTTTTACCCGAACCGCTATTTTTTAGATAGGTTTCAAATTGGTTTAGCAAATCTGCAGTCAAGTCAACCGGGTTCAACTCGCGGCCTATTTTATCGGATTGCTTCCGGGTTCCCGGGTATGTGATCTTTGAACCTCCACGAAATTTATTGAAGGCTGTAAAAGCATTTTTATAGGCTAGGAAAGTTCCGATTCTTTGCTCCGTTCGGATCACCTCTAGGTGCGATTTAAATAGGCTTAAAAATCCTTTTGCCGTTACGGACTTGTTACCCAGATATTCAAGCCGGAATCTTTCGAAAGTGAATGGCAGATCGTTTTTGGTGATTTCCTGAATCGCCCGATCGGCTTTTAGTTTTGCCTGATCAATGGCTTTGCGGATTTCCTTTTTTTCGCCTCGGTGGTTTTTGTTTGAAAGAATGTCCTGCCATTGATGGGTATCAAGAAACAACTTTTGGCCATCGACCAAAACAGAAAAAAACTGACTAACGCGGTTATCTGTGATTCTGATTTTAACCGGGCTTTTCCCTGCCTTGTTGTGGCTCCACGTTGCTAAAATTGTTTTGACTGTGGTGAGTATGCTTTTTTCTTTCATTGTCTTAAATCGCCTTTATGTGGCTCGGTTAAATTTACTTTGCAACAACTTTGCAACAATTGTGCAACAAAGCATGATAATGGCCGGAAACACGTGATAACTGTTTTTGTGCATTTATAGCCTTTTTACTATGTTTTTGTAAAGGTAGATAACAACAGGATAAGAAAGAAGTAAAGTAGGAAATAACTTGTAATCAGTAGGTCGCTGGTTCGATCCCGGCAGGGGGCTCATGAACTCAGAAGCAGTTACATTTTGTAGCTGCTTTTTTTGTTGCGTATCTAGCTGGTTCCCTGCCTGCGTGAGGCAGTCAGGCAGGGATCCCGGCAGGGGGCTCATGAACTCAGAAGCAGTTACATTTTGTAGCTGCTTTTTTTGTTGCGTATCTAGCTGGTTCCCTGCCTGCGTGACACAGTCAGGCAGGGATCCCGGCAGGGGGCTCATTAAAACCAAAGCCTTGTAATTTTTGCAAGGCTTTTTTTACTTGAAAAAGTAGCTGGTTCCTTACCAGCCTTTGTAGTTGCTTGAAGTCCTGAAACAAGAACTCCACTGATCAAGGTGCGCAAATCTTAAAACTCGTATTACTTTTTAAGTGCGATTCATTACCTTCAACCCAGATTATGCATTAGGATGCATAATCTGCCCGTGGGGTTGACGATCCTGACGTTTGCTGTCAGGATGTCAAGCTTAAACCCTGATGCTACTATCAGGATCCTGACCGAGGCGTCATGACCTGACAATAAAAATCACCCGATGGGGAAAATATTTTTCAACATAAGTGTTTGATTTTCATTCGTCAAATTATGCAAATGCATTTCTATTGCATAATGTGAGTTCATCACATCCCTTTATTAATCGATGACTCCCAATCCCCAACCCAAACAACTTCCCTTCTGGCCGGGCGCATCGCTCATTGCAGTAGGTATTCCGCTAATCTTATGGCTTCGCTTCGGGCGGGTGGATGGCTTCGCGATTGGCCTCACCGCATTCTTGCTACTGATTGTGTTTGGCTTGCGGTTCATCCCCGCGCTCAACCAAAAGTATGGAGCCGAACAAGAGAAACTAAAAGTGAAACGCGGTGCGTTCGATTGGCTCGGAGCAGTTTGGCTGCTCGCCATTCCGTTTGCTCCGTTTTTAATGTGGGTAGTTGATTCCCTCACTGTTATCACCACGCAGAATTGGAAAATCATACTGGGCACCGATTGAGTCGGTTTTGGTCATTGCGTTCCATTACTTATTTTGCATTTTTAGTAATTGATTAATAACCGAAAGCAAAGCCAATAAGAAAAGCATGAAACATATTGAAGTAGTAGCGGCCATTATTGTTTATGAAAATAAAATTTTATGTGTTCAGCGAGGCGAGAGCAAGTTATCGTATATCTCAAAAAAGTATGAATTCCCTGGAGGTAAAATGGAACTAGGCGAGGGTAGAGCTGAAACAATCAAAAGAGAAATACAGGAGGAGTTACATATGGTTATAGAAGTTAAGGAGGAATTCTTAACTGTTAAGCATGAATACCCAGATTTCACTTTGGAAATGCATAGCTTTATTTGCCAATGCAAGGATAACAATGTGACGTTAACCGAGCATCTTGATTTCAAATGGCTAGACATATCAGAACTTAACTCATTAGATTGGGCAGCTGCAGATATTCCAATAGTGGATAAATTGGTAATGAATGAATAGGCTAATCCAAATTTTCAATTCCAGTTTACAAACAGGTTATGTAGATAAAACCATTTTATCTAGAGTAGATTATCAGCCGGAGCTACTAACTAATCAAAAGCACCCACCAAAAAAAATTCTTTCATCAATACTTCATGAACTTGAAAATTGCAATCAGTTTTATATTTCGGTAGCATTTGTAACAACAAGTGGAGTTGCTACCATAATTAACAAACTTAAAGAACTCGAAAGCCGTGAAATAAAGGGCGAAATTTTAGTCTCTCAATATTTAAACTTCACTCAACCGGAAGCGCTAAAAAGATTACTCCAATTCAAAAATATAGATTTAAGGATTGCTACAACAGGAAATGCCCATGCAAAAGGGTACATCTTTAAAAACAGGGAGCATTATAATCTAATTGTTGGCAGCAGTAATTTAACAGCTCAGGCCTTGGCCACTAACAAAGAATGGAATCTTAAAATTTCCGCATTAGATGAAAGTGGCCTACTTGAGAAAGTACTAAATGAATTTCAATCTGATTTTGAAAAAGGAACGCCCGTAACAGCACAGTATATTTTATCTTATGAAGATATATATGAGAAGCAATTTCTTCTAGACAAGAAAAGCAACCTCGAGAGTTTAATTGATCCCAAAACTTTTATAACTCCAAATTCAATGCAAATAGAAGCATTGAGAAACCTAAAAAACCTAAGGGCGGAATTGAAGAATAAAGCTTTAATAATTTCTGCAACCGGAACAGGTAAGACCTATTTATCAGCGTTCGATGCGAAAGCTTTTAACCCGAAGAGGTTATTGTTTGTGGTGCATAGATTAACCATTGCAAAAGATTCGCTAAATACATTTCGAAGTGTTTTCGGGAAGGAAAAAACTATGGGTTTGTATTCTGGTGAAAAAAGAGAATTGGATTGTGAGTTCGTGTTTTCAACAATCCAAACTATTTCAAAGTCCACACACCTAGAAAACTTCGAGAAAAATCATTTTGATTACATAATTATTGATGAAACACATAGGTCAGGTGCCGATTCCTATTTGCGATTAATAGAGCACTTTGAACCTAAATTTCTTTTGGGAATGACAGCCACACCTGAGAGAACTGACGGGAATGACATATTTCAATTATTTGACCACAACATTGCTTATGAAATTAGATTGAACAGAGCATTGGAGGAAGAAATGCTTAGTTCATTTCATTATTATGGAGTAGCAGATTTATTAATTGACAACAATGCGATTGATAATAAATCGGATTTTAACCTATTAGTTTCTAGTGAAAGGGTTAATAGAATAATTGAGCAGGCAAATTTCTATGGAAGTGATAACGGAATAACTAGAGGCTTAATCTTTTGCTCAAGAAAAAATGAGGCAAGTGAACTATCTACTTTATTTAATTTGAAAGGATATAAAACAATTGCTTTAACAGGTGATAGTTCTGAAGAAGAAAGAGCAACATCCATTGAAAAATTAGAATCAGATAATTTGCGTGAAAAACTAGATTACATTTTTACGGTTGATATTTTCAACGAGGGGATTGATATTCCAAAAATCAATCAGATTATTATGCTTCGACCCACGGAATCAGCAATTATTTTCATTCAACAATTGGGAAGAGGATTAAGAAAAGTGGAAGGAAAAGGTTATTTAACTGTTATTGATTTCATTGGAAACTATGAGAACAATTACTTAATACCCGTTGCATTGTATGGTGACACATCCTACAAAAAGGACTCCTTGAGGAAATTAATTACTGAAGGTAGCAGAATGATTCCCGGGGCTTCGACTATTAATTTTGATGAAATCACCAAAGAAAAAATATTTCAATCCATTGATTCTGCGAATATGCAGTTATTCTCTGATTTGAAAAAGGACTATCGCCTGTTGAAATTCAAGTTAGGTAGAATTCCAATGATGATGGATTTTATTGAGCATGGTTCTAGAGACCCTTTTTTATACGTAAACCACTCCAGTTCGTATTATAATTTTATTGTCAAAGTTGAGAAAGAACACAACTTAGAATTATCTAAGCAGCAGGTTAAACTTTTGGAACTATTCGCTAAAGAAATAAACAATTCAAAAAGGGTTGAGGAAAGTTTAATTGTAAAACTATTAATTGAATCTGGTAAGCTTCCTATAAACGATTTTAAAGAAAAGATTCTTAATAAATATCATTACTCCCTTTCTGATGAAACCATTGAGTCTTGTGTCTTTAATTTGAATTTTGAATTTATTAGAGAAAAAAAAGGTAGCAAACTGATTTCAGCCAAAGAGATTTATGATTTGGATATTCTAAAAATCGAAAATGGAAATTTAGTTTTTTCAAACAGGTTTCTTCCATATTTAAATCAAGACACTTTTAAAAGATTTCTAATTGATTCTACTGATTACTCTATCCATGAATTCGATAAATTATTTGAACCAGATAATTGGCAAAACGGATTTGTCCTATACAGAAAATATTCGCGTAAAGACGTATTTAGAATATTAAATGTACCGGAAAATCCTGTAGCTCAAAACGTGGGTGGTTATTTAGTAAGTTCCGATAATGCTCATTGCCCAATTTTTGTTAACTACCATAAAGAAGAGCACATTTCGGAGTCAACCAAATATGAAGATGAATTTGTAAATAATAGAGAATTTGATTGGATGTCGAAATCCAATAGAAAAATTGATAGTAAGGATGTTCAATCTATTTTAGGTAAAAACGGGGTTATCCGCCTCCCATTATTTATCAAAAAAAATAATGATGAAGGAATGGACTTCTATTATATGGGAGATGTAAATCCCGAATTAAATCAAGTTGAGCAAACCAAAATGAGTGATGATAATGGTAAGCAAATTTCAGTTGTAAAAATCCGTTTTAATTTAGCAAATCCTGTAATCTCTAGCATGTATAACTATCTACAAGAGAAGGTGAGGGTTGCGGATTTTAATACAAATAGGAAAGACAATGTAATTACATTCAAAGAAACAATTGATTTTGAACAACAATTAGGAAACCCCATCCCTCTTTACAATTTTTACGCTGCTGCCGGGACTTTTAGTGAAATGCAATCAGAGAAGAATTTCACTTTAATTGAAGGTCCGGAAAACAGTAATCCAAACAACGGCTATTTTGCTTGTAAAATAATTGGCGAATCTATGAACAGGGTAATTCCAAACGGTTCAATTTGCCTATTTAAACCGTATAAAGGGGGCAGTAGAAATGGGAAAATTGTTTTAGTCGAGCACATGGATATTCAAGACCAAGATTTCAGTTCCGCGTTTACTATCAAGACTTATTCAAGTGAAAAAGTAGTTTCTGAAGAGGGTTGGGAACACACGTCAATTGTTTTACGGCCAAATTCGTTTGATCATTCTTATAAAAACATCATCATTAATGAAGAAAATGCTGCAGAAATGAAAGTTGTCGGGGAGTTTGTTAATATTCTTTCTTAGCATATTCTCCAGTCTCTGCGACTCTGCCTTTGTTTGTGTTGTGAGAACCTTGTGCGGCAGCTCACCAACAAGCACGACCCGAACAAGTAACACACTGGTTGGTGAATCAGCCCACGTTCCTTCGCCCAACACCAACAATGGCTGATGCAAAACATAGTGCATCGCATCATGCAGTTCCACGGATTCGCATACGGCCCGTGTTACCAGGCAGCTTCAGCGGATTTTGTTAACACATACTAAAAGAAGGCTGCTCACGCGGCCGTTTTATTTCCTATTGTGAGAATCAAGCCTTATTTTGACCTGTCATCTTCAAATTTATTTTCAAAAACCCATCTCCAAAATATTAACTATGAACAGAAGACCCTTTCTTAAGAAAATCGGACTTGCGGGTTCCGCTCTACTGGCTTCACCTTTCTTTAGTTTGGGAGAAATATTACCAAGAGCCAACAAACTCAAATTCATTACCGCTTCTGATGGCCATTGGGGCCAGCCCAATACCGACTTTGAATCGTCACACAGAAATCTGATCAATGCCATCCACAAAGAGGAAAATGTAGATTTTGTGGTTTTCAATGGAGATTTGATTCATGACGAACCGAGGTTTATGCCAGAAGTGAGGGATGTTTACGAAACACTAAACTACCCTTACCTCGTTACCCGGGGCAATCATGACCGGATTTCTGAAAACGATTGGCTCGGACTCTGGGGGAAAGCAACCAATTTTTTTATGCCCATGAAAGAGAATTATGGAATTCTGCTTTGCGATAGCTCTAATGAAAAAGGAGAATACCGCTGCGCCAATCTGGAATATGTAAAGTCTGTACTTGAGCATAATCAGTCACTCTCTCAAGTTTTTGTTTTCATTCATATTTCTCAAAATGATTGGACAAGGAATGGGGTCGCATGTAATCCCTTGCTCGACTTACTGGCGAGCTACCCCAATGTAAAGGCTACTTTTCATGGTCATGACCACGATGTGGATGGGATTATGACATACAAGAAAAAACCATTCTTCTGGTCTGGGCATTTCGGTGGCAGTTGGGGCAATCCTTTCCCGAGCTACCGAGTAGTAGAAGTTGGAGAAGATGGAAATGCTAAAACCTTTCTAAAAAGAGTATCAGACGGGGTGATTTTAAATTTCCATCCGATATAGACTTATGCATTACTTTGCCTTTCTGCCTTTTTTGGTGTTGCGTGTTAGCCTTGTGCGGCAGCTCACCAACAAACACAAGCCGAACAAGTATCACACTTGTTGGTGAATCAGCTCACGTTCCCTCGCGCAACACCAACAATGGCTGAGGAAAATTATCATGAAAGCCCTCCGCAGCACAACTTTTTCATTCGTAACTTATTTCTGATAGTCAATTTTGGTGATGCGCCAAACAAACTGCGCGGTAGCAGTTTTCACAATAGCTTCATCGCCCACTTCTTTTTTCAATAGCGCATGCGCCATGGGCGAGTCCATCGAGATGTAATCTGTTGACCCAATAATTTCTTCACCACCAACAATGCGCAAGCGTTTTTTCAAGCGCTTATTATTTTCAATTTCTACCCAAGCCCCAAACATAACTTTGCCTTCCTGAAAGGGGGAGTAGTTCACAACTTTCAAGTCCTTTATGCACTTGCGTAAGTAAAGGATGCGCCCGTCAAGTTCCCGAAGTCGTTTTTTATTGTAATGATAATCTGCATTTTCAGAACGATCGCCAAGGCTTGCAGCCCAGTTAACCTTTTGTGTGGTGTCGGGCCGCTCCACCCGCCACAGGTGATCCAACTCAGCTTTCAACTTCTCTAAACCTTCAGGGGTAATCAACAGTGTCTTCATATTACTTATTCGAGCTGTCCGATACATTTGTGTGCATCACAAACAAATTTACTTATTTGCCAGCAGCTTCTTCAAGTCGGCATGAGCTTGCGAGGTTAGAAATTCGGTAATGGTAAATTCGGCAAGCTTGTTCATGCAAAAAGAATCTTCGGCCATAATGGCTTCCACTTTGGTTTTTGATTGTACAAGCATGTGATTGATATCTCCCGTGCGGTTAACAATGAACATGAGTAAAAGTAATATATTTTCAATATTTCGTCCTTAACACAGAATCTCTGCGCCTAGTTACGCGGAGTGCTGAAAACAGAGACTCCACTGAGAAACCGAGAAAATTATTGGGTAAGTATCATTGCGGAGAGTGCGGGACTCGTCTTAAATCAGACCAAAATTTTTTCATAGAGTTACTCGCTCGCAATGACACGCCCAGCAAGAGCATCCGCGCGCATCCTCAACGCCTTTTTTTGTGTTATGTGTTAGCCTGCTTGCCAGCGTTGACGTTCATCACAAACGAACTTGTTTGCAGGTAGCGTGTTGGTGAAGTACACCAACACGGGCGAAGCACAAAGTCAAATTCGGGCAATTATCGCTACCTTCGGCAAAAGTTTTCTATAGAAATAGACTCAACTATACACCTCACTATTTAACGAGTAAGAACATGCCAGCTTTTAACGCACACCAAATAGAAGAAATTAACGAACTTATTGCGCAGATTGAAAAAGTAGTGAAACCCAAAAGTGAAATTGGCGCACAAGACAAAGTGTTGCTCAACGCCTTGCTCAAGGGTCAGTCTCCAAAAAAAGAAGCTACTTTTTTTAAATGCAAGCGCGAGTTTTCAGAAACTGTTGTTACACATTTTATGAAGGAGAAGGGTGTTGCTAAAAGCCGCTATCATAAAAATAATCAAGCGTATATTTTTGTAGTGAAGTAGCTTTTTAAACTACTTGTATCTTCCTTGTGTTTTGAAACAACACATCAGGGAAAAGTTCTTGGCTTCTTAGCGGAGTTTTCACAACCTTAATTTGTGTACTGAAAGATTACTTCATTTTTCTTCGAACTGAATCGCGGAGTCCAAGGCGGTACTCAGCTTGGAAGAAGTTTTTCTAGTTACTAGATTTTGAGACAATAAAACTTATTTGTTGATTTATGTCGTTTGATTACTTTAAAATGAAAAAGTTAAAAATTTCTTTGGTCCTATTTTTCCTGATTTCTTCGCTAAACGCTCAGTCCTTGATGTCTAAAATCAGTGACAGTAGTGTTGAAGAAATATTAAATAGACCAGCACTTATAAGCTTCTACAATGACTAGCTGATCAATTGTACTCTGGTATCGGCATTTTTAACTAAGGGTAGCCTTATGAATATCATTAAGACTTGTTGATGGTTCAAAACAAAAAATTAAATTAGATCAAATCAAGTGGGTTAAGATCAGACTCACAAATTCTATAAAGTTTTCTATTCGAGATGAATCTGGTAACACAGTAAAAGATGTCATTAATTCGTATGTTGTATTTGAGCATCCATTTTCAACTAAAGGCAAACCTAAGCCAACACTTATCCAGCTTTTAAATTCTGGGTTTGATAGCAGAATTAAGATATTTGCAGATTCAAATGTTGCGACAGATAAGTAGATTTTGACAAGGGATGTACCCCTTTCTTCTAACGATGAAATTAGTTCATATTTTTTTGTTAAGAATGTAGAGCTAATAAATGTCAGGCCTTCAGACTATCAGAAAAAGTTTGACAAACTTTATGGTGATTGTGGGCCTTTTATGGCTTCAGTTAAACCAGAGCAAACTGGATTTGAAAACCTTATCGGACATTTAATTCTGTACGAGCGACTCTGCACCAACTAGCTCTTTTACATAGTCAAAACTGATATACAATTGCGTTAATATTCATACCAGCACCAACAGAGGCAAAGGCAACTTTGTCACCGGGGTTGATAGTCTGATCTTTCATCTCACCTTTAAGCATTAAGTCGAGCAGCGTAGGAATGGTAGCCACCGAACTATTGCCTAACCAGGAGATACTCATAGGCATTAGGCTGGGACTGGAAAACTCAAGATCATATAATTTGAAAAGTCGTTGCACGATGGCTTCATCCATTTTTTCATTCGCTTGATGGATCAATATCTTATTGATTTCAGAAATATGGGTATTGGCTTTGTCTAGTGCAGTCTTTACTACATGAGGAACGTGCGTAAGCGCGAACTCGTAAAGTTTGCGGCCATTCATCTTAATAAAAAGATCGCCTTTAACTTCTTGAGCCTTGTATGATTGATCCATGTTTAACAGCATGGAGTGCTCACTGGCATAGGTTTGAGTTTTATGGGAAAGAATTCCTTTTCCAGTTGAAGCAGCTTCCAGAATTACAGCACCCGCACCATCGGCATAGATCATTGAATCACGATCATGCGGATCAAGTATCCGTGAAAGTGTTTCAGCGCCAATAACAAGGCAACGCTTAGCATCACCCGAACGAATAAAATAGTTTGCCTGAATAACACCTTCCAGCCAACCCGGGCATCCAAAGGGAAGGTCGTAGGCAACGCAATCCGGATTTATTATTTGCAATAAATTTTTAATTCGTGAGGCAAGAGTAGGGACTATATCAACGCGATTGCTTCCATAAATCACATCGCCAAAGTTGTGGGCAACAATAATATAATCGAGCGACTCTTTATCAATGCCTGAACTTTGCAGCGCTTGTTGCGCGGCCAGGTAGCCGAGGTCTGATGCTTTTTGATCAGGACGGGCATAACACCTTTCTTCAATACCCGTGATGGATTTAAACTTGTCGACAATCAGCGCAGTATCTTTCTTGATAGGCGAACCATCTTTTTCATAAAATGCGTGATTAATAAAGTCTCGATTGTTGATTTTTATTTCAGGAATGTAACTACCAGTAGCTACTATTACTGATTGAATGGAGAGATCCCACATGAATAACCGGAAGTTTTTTGTTTAGGTGGAGCAAGGTAAGTAGCACGGTTTCACAAGTACAACTTTTTGACCTAATTCCTTTAAACAATGAACGCTCGTAAGTAAACGCGCTGCTGCTTTTATCTTACCTCAATTTTTACAATCTTCCTGAAATTTAATTTGAATGAGTACACTTACACTTGACAAACTTCTGGGTATCCAATATCCCATCATAGTGGCACCTATGTTTTTAATCTCCAATACTAAAATGGTTAAAGCCGCTTTGGCAAATGGAATAACGGCTGCGTTTCCGGCTTTGAATTACAGGACCGATCAGGAACTACGCGCGGCTATTGCCGAGATAAAAGCATTTACCGATAAACCCTTTGGTGTTAACCTGATTGTAAATAAGTCGAACCTAAAATATAAAGGTCAGCTTGATACGTTGTTGGAATTAAAGGTTGGCTACATTATTACGTCACTGGGTAATCCGCAAGAAGTAATTGAACGTTGTAAACCATTAGGTATTAAAGTTTTTTGTGATGTGGTGGATTTGGCCTATGCGAAAAAAGTAGAGATTCAGGGTGCTGATGCAGTGATTGCTGTAAACAATCGCGCAGGCGGACATGCAGGAAAACTCTCGCCAAAAGAGTTGATTACACTGCTAAAAGAGAATTGTTCTATCCCGGTTATTTCTGCGGGCGGCATTGCCCATGGTAAGGATTTAAAAGAGGTGATGAGTTGGGGTGCAGCCGGAGCTTCAATCGGCACCATCTTTATTGCGTGTGATGAAGCTGACATCTCACCAGAATACAAACAAGCGATGATTGATTATGGCGAGAAAGATATTGTATTGACAACGAAACTTTCTGGTTCGGCTCTTACCGTAATCAATACTCCGTATGTGCAACAATTAGGTACCGAAGCAAATTGGTTAGAACGCATTTTAAATAATAATAAAACCTTAAAGAAGTATGCTAAAATGTTGATCGCTTATCGCGGAATGAAACAAGTGGAGAAGGCAGCGTTTGGAGCAACATATAAAACAGTGTGGTGCGCAGGCCCAGCGATTGAGCATGTAAAAAGTGTTCGATCAATGGCTGAGATTGTTAAAACACTAACAACGGAATTTGATAATGCATAATTTAAACCGCAATGGCGCGCTATTTTTTACCATTAAGAGCATTAAGGAATGAAGAGATTGTCATCGGTTATGTATGGAACAGGTGACTTCTTAATCAACTTAATTTTTCAATGCTTTTAATGTTAGAGATTTTGTGGCTTAGTGTCTTTGTGGCAGAACTTATTCGATCATCCTCTTATATTAACTTAATTTCTTAACTACTTAATGTTAGAGATTTTGTGGCTTAGTGTCCTAGAGGTTTGTCTTTTACTTTTACCCGGTAATATTTTTTACCATTAGGAGCACTAAGAAATGAAGAGATTGTCAATGGTTATGTGTCCTCTTAATGAACTTAATTTCTTAACTATTTAATGTTAAAGAATTTGTGATTTAGTGTCTT
>Ga0163148_10000814_pt1 | contig 42388 bp, 27 predicted proteins | sample OliLakLV19MP7P2_FD_148606 | JGI IMG/M metagenome (GOLD analysis project Ga0163148, IMG submission 148606) | Freshwater microbial mat bacterial communities from Lake Vanda, McMurdo Dry Valleys, Antarctica- Oligotrophic Lake LV.19.MP7.P2 | ecosystem: Environmental > Aquatic > Freshwater > Lake >... | reverse complement strand
GTTGAGATTTAGTCTTATATGTGTCTTCGGGTAGGAGAGTTGCTTGTGGTTTGAAAACTTTAAACATTAATGGAAATAGCGTGTTTCCGACTACACCATAGGCATTGACAGATACTATTCCATTCTCTACCTTGCCGAGATTCCCAATATATTGTCTCGTCACATAATCTGTAGTATCTCCCTTTTTTTGTCTCCGGTTTCATCTATTATTAAGATGACTTTTTTACCAGCGACTCTCTCTAGTATTAACGACAATCTTAATTGTTGACAAGCCTTAATATCCCAGGGGAAACTGTTAAAAGATGATGTAGAGATTGTTCATTTTTCAAGCCGACAACTTTCGCTATTCCTGTTAGCGATTTTCGCTTGATTTCGGAAATCATCCCTATAATCAGATACTTGAAGTTTTCAAAACTTCTTACCTCGGGAAATAGATGTTGATAGGCTTGACAGTATTCGTCTACAAAACTGACTGTAGGGACTGGTGGGCGGGGTACTACCATACATTTTAACTATTTGAGGACTTCAGGAATATTATACTATGGCTAAAGTGATGAAAGAGCGCTAACTTTATTGCTAAATTCTCACTGCAAAAGATGCTGCTAATTCCCGTTCTGGTTCCATACCAACTGTAGGCGGCATGGAACGATTTGCTACTTGCTCAATTAGTTGTAAATGTTGTGGCAGCATTTTAGCTAAACTGTAGCGTTCTAGGGCGGTTTGACGGGCTTTGACGCGAATTTCTGCCATGCGGGTAGGATGGTCTAAAACTTCGTCAATGCGATCGGCTACTTGTTTTGGTGAGAAGTAATCGACTAGCAAACCGTTTTCTCCATCGCGGATCACTTCTCTGACTGGCCCTGTGTCGGAACCTATTACTAAACATCCGGTTGATAGAGATTCAATCATCGACCAAGATAGCACAAAAGGTCTGGTTAAATAAACGTGTACGTCCGATGCTTGAATTACTTTTAAATACAGTCCGTAAGGTAGCGGCCCGACAAAGTGAACTCGCGACATATCTAGCGGCACTTTTTTGAGCATATGGTCTTTGTAAGACTCGCCGTTTGGTAACGAACGACCATAACAAACTCTGTCTGAACCAACAACAACTACGTGACAGTTGGGGCGGCGTTCTTGCACATAGGCGATCGACTCAATGAACTCTGGAAAGCCTCGATAAGGTTCCATTCCCCGCGATACATAGGTGACAATTTCATCAACGCCGGACAAATCTAAGTTGGGCAAAATTAGTTTAGCGCCTGGATCTGGTTTGAAGTAATCTGTATCTACGCCGTCGTGGAGTACGGACAATTTTTGCTGCAATTCTGGGGGAAATTGCGATCGCTGCCAATAAGTGGGCGACAAACCCCAATCGCAAGAGTATAAATCTATCAGAATTGGCGCATTTTTAATTCTAATTCGAGCCATGTCGTCAACAGTTAAAGGTTCCGCTGGGTCAAAATCTGCGTCGGAACCAATGGCATGATAAAACCACTCGAAATAACACAAAAGTGGCGTATTTGGAAAAGCTTCTTTGACAAATAATGTAGGCCCCCAACCGGAATGTCCGCAGATAATATCGGGTACGAAACCATCTGCTTTGAGTTGTTCTGCCATTCTAAATACGGCTTGTCCGTAGATGACGGCACTTTCTAAAGGGCGGACGTATTGGTGAGTCTGCGCGTGGGGTTCCCGGCTGGGCGTAAATGCTGCTTTGCGAACGCCGGGAATGTTCCACTCTGGGCGCTCGTTTTTAGTGCCGAAAACAATTTGATTTTTGGGATCTGCGCCTAAAGCCGTGATAATGTGGCGGTATTGGGCGGGAAAGTTGGGATGGAGAAATAATGCTTTCATTGTCTGTTGTCAGTTGACTATTGACTGTTGTCTGTGGACTGTTGTTAGTTGGAATAAAATATTTTGATTCAGCTAAAAAGCTTTGGTTTTATTCATTGGGGGTTGGTGCTTTGCAGATCCAGACACAATCTCGCGGTACTGAAGATGTATTTTTCAGGATGATTTGATAGTTTAAATGATGGAGAAATTTTTCCATAATTGTATCAGTCATAACTGAAAATGCTGTGCCGTCTCTGTGCCCGAGCAAGTTTTTGTCCCACTCGCTGGCGAATTTTTGCCACCCTAATTCGGTGAAAATATTGGTGTGGTGAAACACGCAAATTCGATCGCCCTGCAGCAGTTTTGGAATTCGAGTCAGGTAGTTGAATATATCTACCGGCTCTACGTGTACCATTGTATCGTAACAAAAGCAGACATCGGCTGCACCGGGGGTGATGCCGTCTAATGTTAAACCGTCGAGTTTGACGTAGGAAACGCGATCGTCTCCCAAGCGCGATCGCGCCGCTTGCAGCATTTGACTGGAAATGTCGGCACAAATTAGTCGATCGCAATATTTCAGCAACAACGAACCAGTTTTTCCGCCGCCGATACCAATTTCTAAAACCGTATGTTCTTTTTTGATGTACGGTGCAATAAATTGCTGTTCTATCAGCGCTTCGTATTCGGCTAAGGAGTTGGCGGCACCGGCAGCTTTACCTATCCATTCGTCGCCAATATGGGCAAGTTCGGCATTAGTTTTTTGCCAGTGTTGGGCGTAACTGTCCCATGCCTTTTCATAATCTACTCTTGGGCGATCGGTCATTTTTTCATCGTTCATTTTTGATTATTTTATAGTATTGATGGCTCAATTTTCAATATGTTCCGCAATTCTTGGCCAATTATATTAAATCCTGCCCAAAGTCTACGAGGTGAGTTACTGCCCTTCACTGGGGGGGACGCTGGCACTGTAAGATGACTAATGACGGCTAAAATATGCTTCGCAGAAAATCTCTGCATAAGCTTGAGTCATCTCCTCAAAAGTATTGAGTGAATCCAAGACATATTTAGCGTTTTCAGCTAACTGCTGCCGCAAAGATTTATCCTCCAGTAAACTAATCAAAGCTGCAACTAATTCCTCCGGGCGATCTGGCGTATAAAACAAACCATTAATTCCATGCCTCACTTGTTCTTTAATCCCAAAAACCGGCGATGTAACAATTGGCAAATCGCAGGCCATCGCCTCCAAAATTACTCTTGGGAAACTTTCGACGCGAGAAGTACAAACAAAAATATCAGCCGCTTTGTAATATTTTCCCGTCTCCCCAGTTTCCGGGACTACTGTCACCCTTTCCCGCAACTCTTCTGGCAATTCCCCCACCAAATCGGCTAATTTATTGCTGTAAATACTCGGGCGATCGCCCACAATAAAACACCTAATTTTTTTGTGCCATTTGTCAGGTAAAAGCGAAAGTGCCTTAACTAAATCCTGCTGGCCTTTGCGTTCGCATACCGTTCCCAGTAGCAAAATTACCACATCTTCCGCTGCAACACCTAAAGTTTTTCTAGCCAATTCAGAATTCTCTGAATTTTCCAGTTTGCTCAAATCTAAGCCGTTGTGAATCACTGTAAAATTGTGGTGGCTGTTGAGAGGTAAATACCTGTCCCGCGTTGCATCCGCCACAAAAATCACCTTGTAAGGAAAGCGAAAACATTCCAAAGCTCTCGCCGCAATCTCTGAACCAAACCTGTTAAAATAAGTTTGCCAAGGTTCGCTTTCGTGCACGTTCCACACCGCCGGAATTCCGATTTCCTGCGCCGCATCAACTACAAAAAAGTTTTCTAAAGTATTGGCATAAATTGCATCTACTTTTAAACTTTCAATTTCTGTGCTAAAACTGCGGATAGCTTCATCATAAGCATCGCGCTGGTAGATGTGTTCGAGGGGATTGTCGCGCACAATGACTTCAATTCCCTGCTGTTCGTAAGCTTGACGCAGAGGCCCCTCTGTTGTGCAAAGTACGATCGGCTTAATCGCACCCTCAGCCGCCAATTTCACCGCAATTTCGTACTGATGCAGCGGCGCGCCCGTAAAATCCAGCGAATTGCTGCACATCAAAACCCTAACAGGATGAATCGAACTATTTGCTACTGACAACAAACCAGAATCAGCAAATTGTAACTCTCCCTTATCCCTTCCATCAGTGACATCCGTTAAATCCGTTAAATCCGTGACATCCGCTACAAAATCCGCTGCTAATCTTCCTTCTTCCTTCTTCCTTCTTCCTTCTTCTTTCTTCCCTCTTCCTTCTTCCTTCTTTCCCTCTTCCTTCATAAAAACCCGTCGGGGTTGAATATGAAAATACTCATCTTCCAAAGATAAATGAGGACTGTAAAAACTATCATTTTTCCCCGCATACTTGCGCCTAAAAGCCGCCATTTCTTGAGGATTGTCAGTAAAACCCCTAGAAGTTCCCTCTTTGTGCAACAACTCCGCATCGGGACAGTAGACGCACCGATAGCCCCGTTCTAACAAGCGATATCCGTAATCGACATCATTGTAAGCAACAGCAAAATTATCCTCATCAAAACCGCCCAATTCTAAGAACAATTGACGCGGAGTAATTGTGCAAGCGGCTGTTACCGCAGAGTAATTTCGCGTTACCATCGCTTGAGAAAGATAGCCTCGATTTTCGCTGTTCATCAGCTTAAAAGCGTGACCCGCCAAACCGTGATGCAGCCCGTGAATTACGCCCGCGTGCTGAATTCTGCCGTCGGGATATAACAGCCTCGCGCCGACTGCACCCACGCCAGGGATTTGAGCGTATCCCACCATTTGACTCAGCCAGCGCGGGTTAATTACTTCAGTATCGTTGTTCAAAAACAAAACATATTCGCTATCAACTTGTTCGACAGCGCGGTTGTTAATTGCTGCAAAACTAAACTTGCCTCCAGGATTTTTGATTCGCAAAACTTGACAATTTAATTGCTTTAAATATTCCAGAGTTTTTGGGTCGTCGCTTTCGTTGTCGATGACGGCAACTTGATAATTTTTATAGGTTGTAGTTTCTAGAGAATCCAGACAGGCTTTCAGCAATTTAAGCTGATTTTTAGTAGGAATAATTACCGTTACTGATGGGCCATTATCCGGGAAATCCTGGGCAAATATGCCCAAATTTTCTTTAATCGCCCAGGCATGCTGAGCGACATTGCCGTTAATTTTGCGGCGGTTTAGTGCGTCTTGAATGGCTTTTTGACCGGCGGCAAAACTGGCGGGTTTCGCGGCCCCAGATACGGCTGTAGAACCTGGTGCGGTTCGCCAGTGATACAGGACTAGAGGCAGGTGGGCGACGCGGCGAGAAATTTCGGTAGCTCTTAAGGCAAAATCGTAATCTTGCGAGCCTTCAAAACCGAGCCGCAAGCCGCCTATTTGTTCAAAAATTTCTTTTTTTACGGCGCACAAATGACCGAGATACATATAGGAAAGCAGCAGTTCCGGCGACCATTCCGGTTTGAATTGCGGGGCGAATCGGCGACCTTTGGTGTCGATTTTGTCGTCGTCTGAGTAGAGAAAATCGGTGGCTGGATGCGCCGCAAAATATAGGGCGACTTCGCCTAATGCGTCGGGAGTGAGTTCGTCGTCGTTGTCTAAAAACAGGATGATGTCGCCTGTTGCGAGGGCGGCGGCGCTGTTGGTTGCTGCGCTGATGTTGCCGTTTTCTGTACGAAATGTGATGCGGATACGATCGTCCTTTGCGGCCCAATTTTTCAAATTTTCAGCAACAGTAAATTCGGTGCTGCAATCATCGGCAATGCAGAGTTCCCAGTTTGGATAAACTTGATTGATTACGCTGTCGATCGCACTTTCGAGAAATTCTATCTGCGGGTTGTAAACTGGCATTACCACCGAGATTTTTGGCAGCGCTTCCCCACAGGATTTTAACCGAGAAATCAGATAATCGCGCGCGCGATCGTTCCACTGATTCACCTCCAGCCAAGCATCATACCTATCAATCGGTGAGGGAAGCACAAAACCCGCAGGCGGCAGCAAATCTCCCGGCGCAGTAAACTGTTTTTGCTGCTTGTAAATCTTCCCAAACTGACGCATCACCTTCACAATTTCCCAAGGCATCGGCACAATTCTGCCGAGACGCTGTTTTCTCTCCCTCGCCCGCTGCCGGATTGCCTCTACAAAACTCGAAAACTCCTCAAATTTATCAGCACTTCGCTGCCAAATATGGTAGCGCCGCACCGTCAATATTTTCGGCGCTTGAAAATACAAAATTTCCCCGGTTTCTAACTCGGCTTGCAGAGAAACTGGCCATTTACCAGGAGGCAAATTGACAAGCGCCTCAAAGCCGCTTTCCGAACTGTTAACCCAGTCAGGAAACACTTCGCCGACATCTTTTCGGCGCAAACCGTAGGCACATTCTACAGAAGTATCGCCGCACAAAAAGCTTAATTTAGCAATTTTGCGATCGTGGTGGCAACACCAACCCGCAAACAAAACTTGACCTTGACGCTGTTCCCACACCACCGGTACATCTAACGACGCTTGAATCGTTGAAACTAACAGCGGATATGCTGCCAAAAAATGCCATTTTCCTCCGTCGTCTTGCGCTTCCAACAACACCTCGTGCCGTCCTGCGGGTGCTTGCAATTCTATTGTAAAACCAGATTTGTTCGCAGACGCAATATTAGAATACCAGCGGGCTATATCGCTTCTGTCTAGGCCGTAAACAGCGGCAAAACTCTTATTTTCAATTCTGGCGCGGACGGCTTTAATATCTTTTTTTGTGTTAAACACCCAGCCCACAATTAGCAGGTTGGAATCGCTAACTTGCCAAGTAGTGGGTTGGTCTAAAGAAAAAACAAATTTTGGGAACAAATCGCGGATTTTGTGCTTGAATTGCCACCATTTTTCTCTAAGTTTCCACCAGTCAGAAGACTTGATTGCAGCAAGTTCAGCCTGGATTTTGGCATTTTCTTGCCGCGATTGTTCCAAATCTTGCTGAGTTTGACTCTGGACTGTTTCCAAACTCAATAATTCAGCTAATTTTTGATCCAATTTAAATTCTTTTTCTTCAAACTTGACCTGAGTTTTTCCTAACTCTGCTTCTAATTCTAAGATTTTTGCTAAGGCTATTTGAAATTGCGATTCTTTGCCGGCAAGCTGTACCTGAGTTTCCCCTAATTCTGTTTCTAATCCGAGCAGTTTTGCTAAGGCTTCTTGAAATTGCGATTCTTTGCCGTCAAGCTGTACTTGAGTTTCTCCTAATTCTGTTTCTAATTTCAAGACTTTTGTTAAGGCTTCTTGAAATTGCGATTCTTGACCGTCAAGCTGTACCTGAGTTTCTCCTAATTCTGCTTCTAATTCGAGCAGTTTTGCTAAGGCTTCTTGAAATTGAGATTCTTTGCCGTCAAGCTGTACTTGAGTTTCTCCTAACTTCGTTTCCAATTCCAAGACTTTTGCTTGAGCTTGTTGAAATTGTTCTTGCCACTGTTTGACTTCTAAATTGCTGGTTTTTTGCTGTTTTTCCAGCAAGCGAATTTTTAGCCAATCTTCAAAATGCCCGACAGGAGATACTGGAAAATGAATAATTTTGTCATTCGCCAATTTCGATTCGCTGCTGAGATTGCCCGCTTTTGCTTCTAAAACTTGATATAGTTCTAATGCTTGGGGAAAATATTGTTCTATTAAACTCGGTCTGTGACTTTTGACAATATCGTTGACTAATAAAGATTCTTCAAAATTGTCGCCCGGTATGGCACCTAAGTTAACATTAAATTTTTCGTTGACTCGATCGATAAAAAATTCGGGAGTGTTGCCGATCGGGTAAACGTTGGCCAGCAGACAGCGATTGGGAAAACTTTCAGACAATTCTAAGACTTTTTCGTTGTAGTGCAGCCACATTTTTACTGCCATTTCGGGATGCTGCAGCAAGCTGACATCGGTTCCCCGGCGGTACAGCGAATCGACTACTTCCCAGGGCGATCGATAAACACAGATAAAATTAGCTTCAGGGAGCAATTTTAACCAAAAATCCCAAAATAAAGCGGTTCGCGGGTCTTTCCAGCCCCAATGCTTGTCAGGAAGTTGATTTTGAGCGATCGCCCGTTTGGCAATTTCCACATATTCCGCTGCTACCGGAATCGTTTTTTCAAACGTACATCCGAGTTCATCAATACCGTGCGATCGTAAAACACTCTTGTGAAACTCCACAAAATCAACATTCTCGAAATGACCTTTCACATTTCCGTCGGCCGGGCCAACCAACTTTTTGCCAATATCAACCCCGACTTTCTGAAACAAAGAAGCCGTTAAAGACGTACCGGAACGGTGCATTCCAGTAACAATAAAAACCGACGGTTTGCTGTCATTTGTACTCACAATTTCTCTCCCTTGCCCTAATTCCCACACCCAAATTACTTGCTATCGCTACTCTCCCGCTAAGCCCAGGGATCGCCTGACTTGAAACCACGCGCTTCTGATCTTCCAGAACTTGCTGCTTTCCATTGCTAAAACTCGACACTTCGCTTGCTCTAGTTCTTGATTGAGATTAATTAGCTGATTTTCTGTTTTCTCCAACTGCATTTGCACCGATAATAAGTGATTTTGAGTTTGCTCCAACTGCGTTTGAGCTAAAACTAATTCAGTTTGAGTTTCTTCCAACTTCGTTTGAGTAATCATTAACTTACTTTGGCTTTGCTCCCCTTTTATCTTAGCCGAAGCTAACTGAGTTTCGAGTAATTTTAGTTTTGTCTGAGTAGACCCCAACAAAGACTGCGATTGCCTTTGGTTAACCAGCGATTTAACAGTGCAAGTTTCCAGAATCCATTCCCAACCATAGTTATTGATTGCTTTGACTATTAACACATCCTCCAGCGCCACGGTGTTTTTTGGTAAATAACACCTCCAACCCGACTGCAAAGCCCCATCAGTTTCAAAATATCCAGCCACATCCGGGCGATCGTAAAAAGGCTCGCACCTCTGTACAACCTCGCCGTTTACCAGCACTTGCAGCTCCTCAACTCGACCGTCGAAATTCACATCAGCCACCCATCCTTCAAGATACAAATTCTCCTTATTAGTAAAAGCAGCAACATCAATATATCCTTCCGGGTGATGATTGAATTTCAACTCCGAAAAATCTCTAACTAGCTCATTTGTGACAACATACAAATCCTGAAATCTGCATATGCCTTTTTTGATGCGGTGAACAAAAGCTTTGCCTCCGCTAACTCGCGCGACACATTCTCTCACAAACTTTTCAGTTACATAAGTTGTGCCGTATTCCTCCTTATCTAAAGACTGGCTTTCGCTTTGAGGACTAAACAAAATACCATTAGCCGGCATTTCTATATTGGCTAGGCGCAAACACTCATCGTGAACGCTGAACATCAAAATGCCGTTAGGAGTCAACAAATCGTACAAATTTTGCAACCAACTTGTAAAAGTTCTTTCGGGCATATGGCTGAAAAAAGAATTAGCCAGAATGCAGTCAAACTTGCGGTCAATTAAATAATTTTCTGGTTTTCCAGTTGAGACAATACCGTTGACTCCCAAGTATTCAGTTTGAAACTTAACCGCGTTAGCATAAATATCAGAAATCCAAATTCGTTCCGGCGGTATTTCCTGAATCAAAAACCTGGTAAATCGACCGTAACCGCAGGCAAAATCCAGAAAAGAAGGTACCTTTTCAAAACTGCCAAAATGCCATTCCACAACTTGTTTAACCGTATCCAAGATGCGACGCCCGATCGCATAATAGCGCACCAAAGCCCGATCGCGATCGTCTTTGACGTTGTTCAAGCTGAACAAATACATTTCATCGTCTTCGCAGATATTCAGTTTAAAATTTTCGGGAAACTTAGCTTGATCTTGAATAAATGCTTTGATTACGGGATTTTCGACTAAATCTAAATTGATATCGCTCATTGTTTTTACAGAATTTTAGATAACCTCTGTTGACTGCTCTTTCACCAGAGAATCAGCATTAACAACAGTTAAACACGGTTCGATCAGCAAGTCAACGATGCCGTTACCGCAAGACTCAGTACAAGACTGAACTCTAAACATCGCCACATCAACACAGCGATCCAGATAAGTTAAATCTCCATCAACCGTTCCCACAACCCCAGCATTCAGAAAATAAACACCGGGATTCAGCAAACATTTAAAATTAAACTTCACTACAATTGTCGTTCCTGCTTCCACATACCTAACTGACTGAGTAGAAGCCTTCAAAGAAGCACCCGCCAACTCAAAACCGCTAATTGTTTTAATCAACATTCCAAACCTAACTTTGGAAGTTGACCGGGAGAAAGTGACAGAGTAAGTATAAATATAATCTTGACGACCGATCAAGTGATTTACCACATTTCCTTTCAGCGTCTCGATGTGGGGGTTGATAATTTCCGCTCCGCGAGACGGATACCTTACCGTATTCGACGGTATCATCCCCGGATCGTAAAATTCATCGTAATATTCCTGGGGTTTGGAGAGATGTTGCTCCGGTTTAACTTCACTCTTTGTGCTTTCTAAATTAGCATCCTGAAGCTGGTCTTGACTTTCCTGTTTTGTCAGTTGGTTCAGAGCTCGAATATCTGACTTCAACCCCAGAACCTGATCCGGATCAGCATAAATCAGCTTTTGATACTTAGAAATTACCACCTTCGGCGTGTGAGCGAGCAGCAATTCACCGCTATCCATTAAAATCGCCGAGGTACAAAGTTGCACCACAGAAGTAGCAGCGTGAGAAACAAATAAAATCGTTCCGCCACCTTCCTGAATGCTTTGCAAGCGAGCAAAACACTTGCGTTGAAAAGCTTCGTCGCCCACCGAAAGCGCCTCGTCAACCACCAAAATATCTGGCTCAACGCTAGTCGCAACGGCAAAAGCTAGCCTGACAAACATACCGCTAGAGTAAGTTTTGACTGGCTGTTCGATGAAATCGCCAATATCAGCAAAAGCAGCTATATCGTCAAATTTTTCTTCAGTTTCTTTTTGATTGAATCCCAGTAACTGAGCGTTAAAAAACACATTTTGTCGCCCGGTAAATTCCGGGTTAAACCCGCTTCCGAGTTCCAACAAAGCGGAGACTCGCCCTTTAACATCCACGCTTCCTGTGGTAGGAGTCAGCGTCCCTACAATTATTTGCAGGAGAGTGCTTTTTCCCGAACCGTTGCGACCGACGATTCCCAGAGTTTGTCCTTGAGGAATTTCCAGATTGATGTCGTGTAGGGCCCAAAATTCGTCAGCGAGTTTTTTTGTTGGGTAAATAATTTCCTTTAAGCGGTCTCCTGGATGATCGTACCGCTTAAAGCATTTGGAAACATTTTTTAGTGAAATTACATTTTCTGTCATTGGCGGCAGTCAATCGATTTTAGATTTTAGATTTTAGATTTTAGATTGACTTGAAATCTCAAACATATTTACAGCACAATCGATTTTAGATTTTAGAATTTAGATTTTAGATGGATTTTCGCTCTCAAATAAATTTACAGCACGTCAGCAAAAGCGGGACGCAAACGCCGGTAAACCGCCAAACCTCCACAAAATATAGCAGCAGAAATTAGCGTGGCGACACCCCATTCGCCCCAATGCTTAACTTCTCCAAGCAGTATGAGATCTCGATAAACCTCCGAGATGGCGGCCATTGGATTCAGCCAAAATATCCACGCTCGCCACTCTTGGGGGATGATTGATGCTGGATAGACGATCGGCGTCAAATAAAACCAAAAATTTAGAATAACACCTAATGTCTGAGGAATGTCTCGCAAAAATACAGTCAAGCCGGCTGTCAAATATCCCAAACCAGCAGTTATCAGCAACTGAGGCACCCACACCAACGGCAGCAAGCATAAAGTAGCGTTGAGCTTTTGCGACGACACTGCTACTATCACAATCAAAGCTGCTAAACCCAGAGAACTTTCAATAAAAGCTGTAAAAATCGGCACTAGGGGCAGCAAACCGAGAGGAAATACCACTTTTTTTACTAAATTCGGCTGCCCCACCACCGATACTCCCGACTTGATCAAACCGCTGGTGAAGGCAGTCCAAGGCAGCAAACCTGCAAACAACCAGACTCCAAATGTAATGTCGCTGTTTTCTGGGAAGCCTGCAAGGCTGAGCTTTACCTTGAGGACGATCGAAAATACATAAGTGTAAATCACCAATTGCGATAGCTGATTCAGCAGCGGCCACAAATTGCCCAGAATCGAGCCTTTGTATTGAGCTTCCAAGTCCCGGCGCACCAATGTTGCCAGCAGATTCAGCTTCGCCCACCGCCGGGGCGTACTTCTGGGCAGCCTGCCGCCCAGCTTTCGGGCCTTTTGGGCAACTCCTTTCACAGTTCTCTGCAATTTTTTCGCCCTCGTTCACTAGCTTCACACCTAAATCAACTCAAGCTACAATTGTGCAGCTTTTGCTAAACCGCAATTATTCCACAGCCCCGTCGTTTTGATCAAGCATCTGCCACCTTGGCTTGGGCTTCTTCCTTCTTTCTTCTTTCCCCTTCCTTCGGAGGTTATTTTAGCCGATCGCCGATCGAACTGCCGAACCGATCGCTAGTTTTTGCTGGTCGTCGTAGCCCCACCGCTGGAAAAATTTTTCATACTCGCCGTTGGCACTCTGCAAACTTTCTAGCATTTGCGACGCTATAGTTTGACAGGCTGGCATTTGCAGCATTTGAATTAAATTGCGCGATCGCTCCTGCACTCTAGCAGAATCAGCCGCCATTTCCTCCTTTTGCTGGCGCGAATGATGTACAACCATCGCCGCCGACATCGCCAAATTTTTCACCAGCAGTTCTGCTACGATCTCAGGAGCTGATCGCAGCGCCTCGACTACTCCGGGTGACGGCCGATCTGCCTCCTGTCGATCGTCCGTTAGATAGGTGACAAAAAACCCCCTAGCACCGTTCTGTGTTTTCACCAGAAATGTAACAGCTTGCTGGATGTCGGCTTGTAAAAGTCGATCGGCCTCAATAAACGACAGTAAAGATTGAGTCAGCTCGATCGCCCCCTCAAAAGTTATGCTTTCCGATGCTAATAAAGAAGATGGAATACTCATAACGAACTCAATAATTTTAAAGATTCTGCTAACAATTGTAAACACTTCCCGCTGCCTGATCGCAAATAAATATGGCTATTATCTCCTCCAAACAACAGCCCCCCGACCAAAATCTACCCGAAGACATAGCCCCAGCCCCCCGCAAAAAAGCCGCCAAACCCCAGGCGGAATCTTTGCTAGAATCGCAAGAACTACCCGACGAAATCAACAGCAAACAAGACGACAAAATCCGACCCCAGCGGTTAGCTGAATACATCGGGCAAAAAGACTTGAGAGAAGTTTTGGCGATCGCAATTGCAGCCGCCAAATCCCGCGGCGAACCTATGGATCACCTGTTGCTGTACGGGCCGCCTGGGTTGGGAAAAACCACAATGTCGCTAATTCTAGCAGCAGAAATGGAAGTTGAATGCAAAATTACCACCGCCCCTGCTTTAGAAAAACCGCGAGATATTGTCGGATTGCTGATCAACCTCAAAGCAGGCGACGTGCTGTTTATCGACGAAATTCACCGCTTATCTAAAGTTACAGAAGAAATCCTCTATCCGGCGATGGAAGACTGCCGCTTAGATATTACGATCGGTCAAGGCAAAAGCGCCAAAATCCGCAGCATTCCCCTCAAACCCTTTACCTTAGTAGGAGCAACCACAAAAGTTGGATCGCTGACAGCTCCATTGCGCGATCGCTTCGGCTTGATCCAAAGATTGCGCTACTACGAAATAGACGAACTTAGTCTAATTGTCCAAAGAACCGCCCAAGTTCTCGACACTCAAATCACCCCTGAAGGAGCCACAGAAATTGCCCGCCGAGCGCGCGGAACACCCCGGATCGCTAACCGCTTGCTGCGGCGAGTTAGAGACTACAGCGAAGTCAAAAATTTAAAGCCAATTGATGCCGAAGTTGCCTCAGTGGCCCTAGAACTGTTCAACGTCGATCCGCTAGGTTTGGATTGGACTGATCGATGCCTTTTGACAGCAATGATCGAAAACTTTAACGGCGGCCCGGTGGGTTTAGAAACTCTCGCAGCTTCCACAGGAGAAGACACTCAAACAATTGAAGATGTATATGAACCGTACTTGATGCAAATCGGATTTTTGCAGCGGACAAGTCGGGGCAGAATTGCCACAGCGGCTGCTTGGAAACACTTAGGTTTCGTCTCACCTAAATTATTTTAGGGTGTGTTAAGTGAGTCCTGGACGCATTCCTATCAAAGAAATCGGGTTTTTCACCTCATCTGCGCGGCTCCAGCGAAAGATTTTCGTCCATCAAACCCGGTGTCTGACCTCCCCTGGGTCAGTCCTATTCAGTAAATCCACTTAATTCAACGTAAAATACCGATCGACCCGGTTGCGGGTGGGCTGGGGCTATCCCATGAGCGATCGACCCGATTTCTCGATCGCCAACAAACCGGGTTTATTGTACAATGATTGACGAGAAACCCCATTGCTGGAAGTAAAAATCAACAAACCTCTGGGAACTCTCTGCCTCTGTGGTTCATTCAAGGTTAAAAATCATGGCTTATTTTTGGTTTAAATCGTTTCATTTTATTGGCATTGTCGTTTGGTTTGCTGGCTTATTTTATTTAGTAAGATTATTCGTCTATCACGCGGAAGCCGAAGAGAAACCAGAACCGGCAAAAACAATTCTCAAAGAACAATATCAAATTATGGAGAAACGTCTTTATAATTTGATTACTACGCCGGGAATGTTTGTGACTGTCCTGATGGCGATCGGGTTAATTTCGACCGAACCCGATGTATTGCATGACACTTGGTTACACATTAAACTAACATTAGTTACTTTGTTAATAGGTTATCATTTCTATTGCGGTTGGCTGCTGAAGAAATTAGCAAACAATGAATCTCGGTGGACTGGTCAACAATTTAGGGCATTAAATGAAGTCCCAACGGTTTTGTTAGCAATGATAGTATTGCTAGCAGTCTTTAAGCAAAATTTACCCGTTTCTTCGACTATTGCTACCATTATTGCGATGATTGTATTAATGGTAGTGACCATTAATTTTTATGCCAAGAAGCGCCTCAACGACCAACGCAAAAATCTCCAATCGATTCCCCAACAAGAAGCTTAAGTAATTCATAAATCACCCCATTTCTTTAGAGGATATGGGGTGATTGGGTGTTGTGCAAAAATTACCCAAAAATCAGGGATAGGATTGTAGATCAAATCAAGCCCTGCTGACGTAACCTACAATATACCTCTGGCATTCATCCGCTCTCAATACTTGAAAATATCTGCGTTTATCTGTGTTGCATCTGCTTGGTATCTGCGGTTTAAAGAAGCATAAAAAATTCTCAAAAATTCAGGAAATCCCCGATGCAAATGAGTATTGACTACCAGAAAAATTTGTGAGATATCGGAATTTCAAGGGCATTTTCCCAAGTAAAATATGGAAAAGAATCTGAATCAATTTGATATTGATTCAAGTCTAAAATCAACTGCTGAAAAATATCAAATAACTACCGTCGCAACCAATTGATTCGATCCAAAAACTTTCCTGTTTTGGGAATATTCCCAGGGAAGTGCAGGGTCGAAGTATTCCCAACGAGAGATGCAGTTATTGGTGAGAAGCTCATATTGATGGGGGTCATGCTGTGACCAGACAGATATATTTGCACTCATCGGATAGCAAAATTAAACAGACAGGAACCATGAACTATTCCCCATTACCAATTCCTTATGTTAATATCCCTCAGAATAGAAAACTTTGCCTTAATTGACTGCCTGGATCTAGATTTTGGCCCGAGTTTGAACGTATTTACAGGGGAAACCGGCGCTGGTAAATCGATTATCCTAGATGCGATCGATGCAGTTTTGGGCGGGAAAGTCGATCGCCGATCGATTCGCACCGGAGCAGCGCGGGCAATATTGGAAGCTACCTTTGAATTGGACAAAGCCGCAGCTTTGTGGCTGGGCGAGCAAGAAATCGAACCCATAGACGGAAATTTAGCCGTTTGCAGCCGGGAAATTAACGCATCAAGCGGTGCTCTGCGTAGCAGATCGCGCTTGAACGGAATTCTCGTCAACCGCCAATTAATGGATCAACTGCGCGATCGGCTTGTCGAAATTACCGCCCAAGGCCAAACCGTCCACCTCGGACAAGAAACCCTCCAGCGAGAATGGCTGGATTTATACGGCGGCAAAAAACTTGCTGAAGCACGATCGACAATCACCACAGCCTGGATCGAAGCCAACAGCGCCAAAACAGCCCTCAAACGCAGGCGTCAGTCGGAACAGCAGCGACTGCAAAGACTTGATTTGTTAGAATACCAAGTCCGAGAACTCAGCGAAGCCAACATCGAAAACAGCGACGAACTCGCACACCTAGAACAAGAATCAATCCGCCTCGGCCACATCGTCGAATTGCAGCAGCAAAGTTACAAAGTTCACCAAGCCCTTTACCAAAACGACGGCGACACCGCCTCAGCCGCCGACTTGTTGAGCAAAGCCGAGGAAATTTTAAGCGACATGGCAGTTTACGATGCCCAATTGCACCCAATCCTCGAAATGGTCAGCGATGCTTTAGCCCAAGCCACAGAAGCCAGCCGGCAAATTAGCAGCTACGGCGAACAATTAGAAGCAGATCCCGAAAGACTCGAAGAAGTAGAAGATCGGATTCGCGAACTCAAACAAATTTGCCGCAAATACGGGCCGCTCTCTGAAGCGATCACCTACTACCAAAGCATCCAAAACGAACTAAACGAACTTTTAGAAGGAGGCGAGTCAATGGAAGCCTTAGAACTCGCATATCAGACCGCTTTAGAGCAATTAAAAGACGCTTGCAGCCACCTCACTACCCTGCGGCGCGAAGCAGCCCTCAAACTAGAAACGCACCTCGTAGGAGAACTTAAGCCGTTAGCCATGGAAAAAGTGCAATTTCAAGTCGAGATTTCGCCTTGTACCCCAACCGCGACTGGTGCCGACCAAATCGCCTTTTGTTTCAGCCCCAATCCGGGCGAACCTTTGCAACCTCTGGGCGCGATCGCCTCCGGGGGAGAAATGAGTCGCTTTCTACTCGCTATCAAAGCCTGTTTTTCCCAAATCGAAAGCGCGGGTACGCTGATTTTTGACGAAATCGACACCGGAGTCTCTGGGAGAGTCGCCAGTGCGATCGCCAAAAAACTCTACCAACTCTCGGACAAACACCAAGTTCTCTGCGTCACCCACCAGCCGCTGATCGCCGCGATGGCTGATTTTCATTTTCGCGTCAACAAACAGACGATCGAAGCAGAACCAAGTATCGAGGAACCCGCAGCCAACTCCGAACCAGTCGAACGTACAGTAGTCAGAGTTGCCGCCCTCAACAGCGAACAGCGGCGGGAAGAACTCGCCCAACTCGCCAGTGGCCGGTCAGCAACAGAAGCCATCGCCTTCGCCGAATCCCTGCTTGTCGAAGCCGCCGGATTGCGCCAAACTCAGTCTGCCCAACCCTGATCGAACCCTCAAGCCGATCGGGGGGTCAAAATGCGGAGTTTTTTGAGAGTCGGAGGTTACACTAAAAATATCAACCGCAAATTTTACAAAAAAAGCTGAAAACCCCGTGAATTTAGTGGGATGAAAGCTAAGAGCAGCAAAATAGGGAGAAATTCTAGTTAAAAACCACAATTGTGTAGAGAAGGGCACACATCACTAGCAACTGGTAGTGTCACAATTGCGGCTAGTCCCACAAGGCCACCCCTCTTTCAGCAGTCTTCCCGCCAGTACGCATTCATGTTCCTGCGGGCGATCGGCTCAAAGATCGGCAGAACTTACTTAAACCAGGCACGCACAATGTCAAAATCAGTTAATAAACCATTTAAACAAGATTCGCATTCTCTAAAAAGATTGCAGCACTCCCACCGCCTCGTTACTCTCCCACCCTCCGTTCAGCAGCAAGGTCAACTGAATTTCCCTTGCCTTGTGGCCGGAGTTCTGTAAACTGGGAAATACTTTCACACATACTTGAGTCTTGTGCGACAGGTGACTCACTAATCAACTTCCCCGCTCTCTTCGCTTAGAGACTAACCCTTACACTTAAGCTTCTGTAAAGGTCTATGAAATCTGCATCTTCCACCAATTACTCTTCTCTGGACAACGTGATTGATGTCGCTGTTGTCGGCGGTGAAAATCATCATCAGGAACATTATTCTCCCCCGGAAATTAGGAGCAGTGCAATTATCCCGCGCCAAGGAAACCTCTCCGGCATTCTCGACCTTCTAAATAAGCAAAGTTTCACAGTAGTAGTTAAGGAAGTAGAAGACAAACTTAAGGTTGTCAATCAAACCTTGGGAATGCTCGACAATATCCTGGAGAGCGAGGGATTTGATGCCATCCTCAACGAGATGTTGCAGTCGATTACCCTCAAAACAGGGGAATTGCTGAATGCCGATCGCAGCACGATATTTTTATTAGACGACGAAAAAAATGAACTCTGGGCGATCGTCGCTAAAGACGAAAATGGCAAAAACCTAGAAATCCGAGTTCCGGCCCATGTGGGCATTGCAGGAGAAGTAGCCACGTTCCAAAAAGTGGTTAATATTCCTTACGATTTTTACAACGACGAACGCTCGGCTAACGCCAAAAAAACTGATGAAAAAACGGGCTACCGCACTTATACAATGCTGGCAATGCCCCTGATTAATGAAGACACAAAAGAGTTAGTAGCAGTAGTTCAACTGATTAATAAACTCAGACCCAATCACGAAAAATACCCGACTTTAGACGAACAAATCGACAGGCACGGATTTACTAAAGAAGACGAACAAGTTTTTAAAGAATTTGCTCCCTCGATTCGCCTAATTCTAGAATCGTCCAAATCTTTCTACGCAGCAACTCAGAGACAACGAGCAGCAACGGCGCTGATGAATGCCGTCAACGCTCTTTCTCAGAGCAGTTTAGACTTAGAAGATACCCTAAAAAGGGTGATGGATCAGGCCCAAGAACTCATGAATGCCGATCGCAGCACCCTGTGGCTGATCGACGAAGATAAAAATGAACTGTGGACGAAAATCCCGATGGGCGGCAACTTGAAAGAAATTCGCATACCCAGAACCGTCGGTTTTGCAGGCATCGTCGCCCAATCTAGCGAACCGCTGCTGATTCCCTTTGACGTGTACGACGACCCCCGCGCCGCCACTTCCAAAGAAGTAGATCAAAAGTCGGGCTACCGCACTTGCAGTATGCTTTGTATGCCAGTATTTAACTCGGACAAAAAATTGATTGGCGTCACCCAATTAGTTAATAAAAAACGACAAGGAGAATTCCCCCCCTACAACCCCCAAGATTGGCCACACGCCCCGGAACAGTGGAAAGCGAGTTTCAATCGCAATGACATGGAATTTATGAAGGCGTTTAATATCCAAGCAGGAGTCGCCCTGCAAAACGCCAAACTGTTTGCAGAAGTCAAACAGCAAGAACAAAGACAAAAAGATATGCTGCACGCCTTGACTAACGGCGTGATTTCTACAGATAAAAAAGGCAATATAGTAGCGACCAATCCCAGTGCCAAAAAATTACTGGGTGTCAGCGATGCCGAATTAGCGGAAGGTCAATCTTTGCGCGAGTTAATTAAGTTAGAAAAAGGCGATTTTGCCAAATGGTTTGATGCGTCTTTGTCTCCAGAAGACGATCAGGACCGCCAGCAGTATTACCCGGATCAAGTTTTGCTTTCCTGTGAAGAAAAATCGCAGAGTATCAATCTGTCGATTAATTCCATGACTGACGCTACCGACTCCAGCAAGGTCAACGGCGCGTTAGTCGTCATGGAAGATATTAGCAGCGCCAAGCAAGTCAAGAACTTGATGTACCGTTACATGACTCCAGAAGTAGCCGAAGCTTTGTTAGCTTCAGGCGATACTGGATTGGGCGGTAAGCGCAAAAACGTTTCGGTGCTGTTCTCAGACATTCGCAGCTATACCACACTTACGGAAAAATTGCAAGCCGAAGAAGTGGTAGTGATGCTCAATAAATATTTTGAAGTGATGGTAGATGTCGTATTCGAGTACGGAGGGACTCTCGACAAATACATCGGCGACGCTCTGATGGCAGTTTTTGGCTCTCCAGCGCCCCTAGAGGATCATGCTTGGTGCGCCATGCAAACGGCGGTGAAAATGCGGGAAAAACTGGCCCAGTTTAATCGTGATCGCGTGGCAAATGGCGAACTGCCGATCGGCATCGGTATGGGCGTGCATTCCGATGAAGTTGTCAGCGGCAACATCGGTAGTAGCAAACGCATGGAATTGACTTCTATAGGAGACGGCGTAAACCTCGCCTCTCGCTTAGAAGGCGCTAGCAAGCAGTACGGCACCGACTTGATTATCAGTGACAATACTTACAGAGATTATGCCGATCGGCTCTACGTGCGAGAACTCGACTTTATTACTGTCAAAGGCAAAAGCGAACCCGTAATCGTTTACGAACTCGTCGGCATCCGCGAGGGATACTCGCCAGTGGGCAAGTCACTAACCGAAACACAGCAACAAATTATAGAACATTACACCAAGGGGCGCGAACATTACAAAACTCCAGTTAGCCAAAGACTCTCAGAAAGTGAGGTAAAAAACATCTTAAAGGATGTCGCCGAAATGCCAGAGGCAGAGATTAAGAAACTGTCCTACAATCTAGAGCAACAGTTGGAACACGAACTAAGGAACCTGTTACATCAACTGAAACAACTGTCAGAGTACGACCCGAAAAACCTGTCTGAAGCAGACAAACTCCTCGTACTATTGCAGCCAGAAATCCAACTGCTGAAATTGGAAGGAATCAAAAACCTCTCGGAAGACGAAGCCAAAATGCTGCTGCAAGCAAAAATCAAGCCCCTATCAGCAGACGATATTAAATACTTGCAAGAAGGCGAAGTCAAAAAGCTGTTGGAAGCAGACATCTTAGAACCATCAAATTCCCAAATCAAGAGGCTGAAACCCGCAGATATCAGGCAGCTATTGCAGGCGAAAATTAAAAGTCGGGCCTGCGAGACAGTTGCAGAAATGTTAGATGAGGAATTTGAAAACCTGGGACTCGATCGGGTGAAAAAACTGCTGAGCGAGTTTAAGAAAGCCTTAGAACCAAAAGCCAAGCAAGCCTTTAAAGACGCTGAACGCGAATTTAACGCCGTTCTGGAAGTTGACCCGAAAAACAAGGCAGCTAAATTGCACGTCGATCGCTGTATGTTATTTCAACATCGGTTTTCAGATGTACTCAACTGGGATGGTGTGTGGAATCTCACAGAAAAATAGCAGTGGCCCACAGCAAATCCTCGTGGTGGCGCCAGGGTTCCGGGTGGGGGCGATCGCGATCGGGGGTGCGCCTCCCATCCCACCACCAATTAATCTGAATATCCTATTGAGGTAATTGTAAATAAGCTCCAACAGGTATTATGGTTATATAACCGGATTTGAACTTGCAAGCGAGATGCCGGGGTTTCGCCCTAGGTGTTTCCTTCGCACTACCTACCGCAACAAACTTAGCACTTCTATTATTTGAAGCGCTTAAAAATAGTTATGACTGGCGGCAGCGTTACCCGGTTTCTGAGAAAAATCTTGGAGAAAGGCGACGAAACATCCGCTCAAAAACCGGGTTTCTCACCCCGCCCGCGTAAGTCTTAATAGCGTTAGCGGCTCCTAAAAAGAGCTTTCTTCGCAGATAATCAATGTTCTAGTCTTAGATATAGAAAACCACTAGCGTCAGTTATGGATAATTGGAATTCACAATCGGGAGATGTTGAGTGGGTAGATCAGGTTTACCAACTATTGCTGGAGATTGCTCGGAGCTCCCTGTCAGATATCCCCAGAATCCCGGAAAACATCACTGTTAAGGCTATCCCTCTGATCCAGAAGGTACAAAGCATTCAACAAAGACCTGACGGGCAAGTGTTCAAATCCGGTTCCTTTTCAGTAAACGATCACGAATGGGTCGATCGAGTCTGCCAACTATTGGTAGAACTAACCAGCGCGTCTTTGTCGGAACAGCCCAAAATGCCGGAAAACCTTGCAGGCAGATCTTTAGCCCTCGCGGATCGAGCACAAAAAATTAAAGAAGACATCGAAGAAAATGCAGCCGGAACCCCAGCAGATGAAGAGGACAATTCTTTACAGTCTCCAGACGCGCTGCTTTCTCTCTTGCACCACAGTTTGAAAGCTCAGCGCGCCAAAAGCTACAACCCCGATGCCCCCGAATGGCAGCAAGTCTTGAGCCTGCTCGACGTAGTGCAGTCAATTTACAAGCAAATCCAAAATTAAATTCAAGCTTAACTCAGGCCGGTCTTTATGGTGCGCGATCGCTAGCTATTAAAGGCGGTTGCTCTGTGACAGAAATTTTTTTGCTGTAACCCGAACATTTCCGATTATTGCACTTTTGTCAACTACACTAGGTTTAATCGGTTCTAGGGCAAGAGAACATGAGCGGACAAAACATCGGCGATTTGTCAAAAGAAATATTAGCCGATCGCTATCAGTGCGATCGGCGGCTCGGCAAGCAAGCAGGACGGCAAACTTTACTCGCCCGCGACTTAAAAACGCAACAGCAAGTAGTAGTCAAACTCCTCTCATTCAGCAGCGACTTTAACTGGGAAGACTTAAAACTGTTCCAGCGAGAAGTCGAAACCTTAAAATCCCTATCGCATCCCGCAATTCCCCAATATCTGGACTCCTTTGAAATCGACACGCCCAACCGCAAAGGATTCGCCCTAGTTCAGACTTACATCGAAGCCAAATCCCTACAAGAATATCTTTCAGACGGCCGCACTTTCAGCGAAAGTGAAGTCAAACAATTAGCAAAAGCATTATTAGACATCCTCGCATACCTGCACCAGCGACAGCCCCCGGTGATTCACCGCGACATTAAACCCAGCAATATTTTACTCAAGAATCGATCGGGAAACAGCGTCGGCGAAGTCTACCTAGTCGATTTCGGTGCAGTTCAAACCCTAGCAACGCAACAGGGAAAAACAGTCACCGTTGTGGGAACCTACGGCTATATGCCGCCCGAACAATTTGGCGGGAGAGCCGTTCCCGCTTCCGACTTGTACAGCTTGGGAGCAACATTAATCGCCTTAATTACCAAGCAGCATCCTGCCGACTTGCCGCAGCAAGATTTTCAGATCGAATTCGAGCAATTCACCCAACTGAGTCCCGGTTTTACCAATTGGCTGAAGTGGATGACGCATCCGAGTTTAGAGCGCCGTCCCGCCTCAGTCGAGATTGCCAAAGAAGTTCTGGAAAAACCACGGGAAATCAATAAATATTCCTTGCCTTTGAAACAGGGAAAAACTGTGAACACCTTTAGCTTGTTCAAGAATGCGATCGAGTCGAGCCTTATGTCAGGATTCATAGCTGTAGGAACTTGGGTATTAATTTACAGCGTCTTTCTTTTTCTGCTCATGGGGACATTTATTATCAACAAACATATTCTAGTGACGGTATATGTTCTGGGCTTTCTGCTGGGGTTAGGGAACGGAATAATCCTAGCAATTGTGACGCGATTGTGTTTTTTCCCCCTAACCAATCCCAAACTTCACCGACAGGTTTTAGCTGCAATTAGTATCTTAGTCTCTACCTCGACAAGCATCGTCTTCTTTCAGCAGGTTACAGTTATTAATTTTCAAAATTATGCCATTAATTATATGATTTTAGTGCTGGCACCCTCGCTAATTTCAGGACTGTCAATGGGGGCAATTAGCAAGTATTTTTCCAAGTGGTATCAACAAGAAAGTGGACTCTAATCTAAAATTTAGATAGCCCCGATGATACCGACTCCTCGAAACCGGGTTTTTTGGCGAATCAGGGGGTTACAACGCGTCTTTTCGTAAAAACGCGGTTTCTGGGCCCCGACGATCACCTCAAATTAAAATTAAGGTAAAAAACATGACCAGCAAAATATTAGCAGAACGCTACGAAGTGCAGCGGCAAATGGGAAAACAAACCGGCCGCCAAACGCTGCTGGCTCGTGACTTACAAACTCAAGAATTAGTTGTCATCAAACAGCTATTCCTCGGCAGCGATTTTGAATGGCAATACCTTAAGCTATTTGAACGGGAAGTGGAAACTTTAAAAGCACTCGATCACCCAGCAATTCCGCGCTACCTCGACTACCTAGAAATTGACGAACCAAACAGTGAAAGCTTTGCCCTGGTACAGACTTATGTAGAGGGAAAAAGTTTGGAAGAGCATTTGCTATCGGGGCGTACTTTTAGCGAAAGTGAGGTGAAAGAATTAGCTAAATCTCTGTTAGAAATCTTGATTTATTTGCAGGAACAAGATCCGCCTGTTATTCACCGCGATATTAAACCCAGCAATATTTTACTGCACAGCAGATCAGCCCACTCGGTCGGACAAGTTTATTTAGTTGATTTTGGTTCGGTACAGAACCAAGCTGCCAAATTTGGCGGCACAATTACTGTAATCGGAACTTATGGATATATGGCACCAGAACAATTTGGTGGGCGCTCGGTTCCGGCTTCCGATCTCTACGGTTTAAGTGCAACTTTAATTTATTTAGTAACGGGTTTGCATCCCACGGAACTGCCACAGCAGGATTTAAAAATTCAATTTGCCGATCGCGCAACACATCTCAATCCTAATTTAATTGATTGGCTGTATTGGATGACAGAACCTAGTTTGTCCAAACGGTTATCTTCGGCTGGGGAAGCATTGCGAGCGCTCAAAAATCCCCGCCAGATCGACAAAACTCCTATGGCATTGCCACCGCAAGCCACCACAAGTTTTATGGAGGCGCTGCCACAACCGAGCAAGATTAAATTAACAAAAAATTCTGAGTTTATAGAAATTGTAATTCCGAGAAAGAGAGTCTGTTTTAGTTCAATTACCATGTTTGCGGTGGCGGTTACTACGATTTTCCCTTTAATTCATTATATTTACACTAAATGGATAGAAATTGATTTTTTACATATAAATCTGTCGAGCTATGCAACACAAGGAATTTTAATAAATGCCATACAACTGAGTTGGTTACCTATGCTAATGGCATTTTCAACCTTTCAACAACTCAGGGAATTGCGTCTCAGAATCGATCGACAGCAAATTTCCTATACCCGTCATCTACTGGGGTTGAAATGGAATTGTTCCTGGCCAGCTCCCAGACAGGAGATTTGCCAGTTGGAAATTGAACAAGTTGAATATAGAAAAAGCTTCTCGGGACAGAAATTACGGAAAGTCTATCAGATGATTATTCAAGCCGGCAACCAAAAATATCAGTTAGGACTGAAGGAGGGACTAAGTGAATCAGAAATCGAGTGGTTAGCGACAGAACTAAGCCCGTGGTTGGGATTGAAAATTCAAAGAACTTTGACAGACGGTAAAAAAAAGATATCGATGTGAAAATATCTCCCTCGCCCAAACAAACCATTGCCCCCTCAAACTGTGGGATGGGCGTCCCGCCCGTCCGCTATATTTTCCCAGCAGGCGGGACACCCTACAAGCATCATCCTCAAATTGTGCAACGCCGATCGCCCCCGCTTTCGGTCAATCTCATGCAGCCGAAAAGCCCGATCGCCCGTAAAATGCTATCAAAGGGATTTGGCAAGTAGCACTCATCCCAATCATCTGTTAACTTGGAGATATTGTTGTGGACTTATCGCTAATTCCGGCACAGCCGAAACCAGGACTGCTCAACGTCCTCATCGAAATTACCGCCGGTAGCAAAAACAAGTACGAATTTGATAAAGACTTGCAAGCCTTTGCTCTCGATCGGGTGCTTTCTTCCTCTGTCCAATATCCGTGCGACTACGGCTTCATACCCAACACCTTGGGCGACGACGGCGACCCCCTCGACGCTATGGTGATGATGGATGAGCCCACATTTCCAGGGTGCGTGATTCTCGCCCGTCCGATCGGAATGCTAGAAATGATCGATGGAGGCGATCGGGACGAAAAACTGTTGTGCGTTCCCGACAAAGACCCCCGCTATGCTCACTATAAGTCCCTCAAAGACGTAGCGCCCCACCGCTTGGACGAAATAGCCGAATTTTTTAGAACCTACAAAAATTTGGAGAAAAAAGTCACAGAAATTCTGGGTTGGCAAGATGTCGAGCTAGTAATGCCGTTAGTCGAAAAGTGCATCGCAGCCGATCGTAAATAAGCCCGCAGCCCGCACTCCTCGACTGCAACCCGACTAAAAACTCAGGAGGCCGAACTTAAGGCGACCGCTGCACGTCTAGGGATGCAGTCGAGGAACGGGTAGCTAGAATGTCAAATCAGTCGTGAATGCCGAGTCACCGGAACGGCATTCCTCAAAACCCCGCCCCGCCCCCAATCTTGAAAAAAATACTACTCCTAGAGTAATATGAAGCGCAAATTCTACCCCTGGGGAATGCGTTCTACGTTTGAGGAAATTTTACCCTAAGACTCTTGTTCGGCGCTATCTTAATCTCAGAACACAGAACAAGCTCAACAGCCCACAGGGTACAAAAAATAATCTCTCAAGCGTGACATCTCCTACAAGTATTAGGCACTCGAATGGTTTCCCGATCAAGCGCTTGATTATAGTACAGATTGCTAACAAGTAAAAACTAAAAACTAAGATTTCAACTCCTAAATTCCTGCCCTCAAAGCTAAAAAAAATGCCAGATTCCGCACCCTCTGTACCCAATCCACAGCCTTCCGATCACAAAGCCACTATGGAAAATAGTCCTTTGACCGAGTTTGTCGTTCAGTTTTGGGGTGTGCGGGGCAGCATCGCCACCCCCGGCACCAAAACACTGCGCTACGGAGGCAACACCTCCTGTGTAGAAATGCGCTTGGGCAAAAAACGCCTAATCTTTGACGGTGGCACTGGCCTGCGAGTTCTCGGCCTCAACCTGCTGCGGCAAATGCCGGTGGAAGCCCATATGTTTTTTAGTCATACTCACTGGGATCACATTCAAGGGTTTCCGTTCTTTACTCCCGCCTTTATCCCAGGGAACTGCTTTCACATTTACGGTGCGATCGCCCCCAACGGCACCACCATCAAACACCGTCTTGCCGACCAAATGCTGCACCCCAATTTTCCCGTCCCCATTCAGGTAATGCAGTCAGACCTCAAATTCAACGATTTGACGCCTGGGGATATTATCGAACTCGACGATGTGAAAATAGAAACGGCACTGCTCAACCATCCCAACACCGCGATCGGATATCGAGTTACCTGGGAGGGACACACGGCCGTCTACTGCACCGATACAGAGCATTTTCCCGATCGGCTCGACGAGAATGTGGTACACCTAGCTCGCGACGCGGACGTGCTAATTTACGACGCCAACTACACTAACGAAGAATATTACGACTTCAAAACCCCAAAAGTCGGCTGGGGACACTCGACTTGGCAAGCCGGAGTAGAAATAGCGAAAGCTGCTGGAGTCAAAAAAATCGTGATGTTTCACCATGATCCGGGTCACGACGACAATTTTCTCGATCGTACAGAAGCAGAGGTGCAGGCAGTTTTCGCCAATAGCTGCTTAGCCCGCGAAGGCATGAGCATACCAGTGATTTAACCAAAAATAAATTCAGAATTATGAAACAGGAAAAACCCCGCAAACGTAGCAGAGTAGGCTTGCGGGGGCTTTACTCAACGTTGCTACTATTGATAATTATCTGTTGTACCTGCGGCGGATGGGTTGCAGCTCAGACTGCCTATTCTGGCACTCCCGCGCGACTGGCTCAGGTGTCTTCGATCGAGGATACTGGAACTGTCGATCGAATTCCCGATCGCTACCAACTCGGACAGCAACTCTACCTAGAAAACTGCGCCACCTGTCACATCGGCTTACCGCCCCAAGTATTGCCAACAGAAACCTGGCGCCGATTGCTGCAAGATCCCCAACACTACGGACAAACCATCAAACTGCTAGTAGACCCGCCCCGCATCCTAGTGTGGAACTACCTGCAAACTTTTTCTCGTCCCCAAGCCAAAGACGAAGAACTCGCCTACCGAGTCGCCAGTTCTCGCTATTTCAAAGCACTGCACCCCAAAGTCAAGCTGCCGCAACCCGCAAATATCAGCAGTTGTGTTACTTGTCACCCCGGCGCGTCTCAATACAATTTCCGCAAGCTTACCGCTGAGTGGGAAAACTCTCCGTAGGGAATGCAGGACTTACCCACAGTACCTGACTACCTTGCTGAAAAAATGCAATATTAAATCTCAGATTAAGTGGGCTTATTTTCTCCTTCGAGTAAAAGCATCAACTGCTCTGCCGCAATATTAGAAGTATGCAGGGAATGGATAATTTTGGCAACTTCATTACCATAAAAAAATATTCTTATTTCGCCAATTCAACCATTAAAAACTGCATTAATTGAAACTTCTCGGCACAGAATAACTGCCGAAGTTGGGCTAAAGATTCAATATTGGACATAAACCGCCATTAAATTCATTTTTCAAATTTAACACGACATTCCAATTTAAACCACTCCAACACATCTTCGTTCTAAGTCTTTATCTGCGTCCATCCGCGTTAATCGGCTCCCATCAGCGGTTAAATTTCCAACCAATACTAAACAGGCAAAAACAGTTCTGATAAACTAATTTCAATCTCAGGAAAAGCTAGCATTCTAATCACAGCATTATCTGCAACAACTATCTCAGATTGATAGCCTCCCGGTGCAGGATTCCGGTAAATATATGCCTCGCGCGCAGCTACATCTAAAATCCAATATTCAGCAATATTTGCTCTAGCATAAATCGGAGCTTTTTCCCTGCGGTCAATTTGTAATGTCGAGTAGGAAACTTCAATTAACAGCAAAATTTCGCTAGGATTTGGGTGATGGTCGCGATAAGCACCCGGATCGATACAAACAACAGCTATATCTGGTTCCGGTTCCGAAGTTGCTAAAGTAATTGGCAACTGCACGCGAATTGCTGCTAAATCTCTTAGCAAATGTTGTAGATATCGATCGCTGCGCTGGGTTGTAGCAGCATGGGGTGGAGTTTGTGCGCTCATTTCAACAATTCTCCCATCTAGGAGTTCAATGTTATCATCCTCATTGAGAATACCAGCTTCAATCATCCGATGATATTCTTCGACTGTCCAGATTTTTTCTCTTGTTGCTGTCATAATCTTTGCCTGCAAAAGCTTACTTAATATTATATCAATTGCGAATTCAATCAAAAAACACTGATTTGTCTGGCGTTGGTCGAGATCCCTTTTGGAAGCGTTCCCAAGACTGTTTTAACTGAGCCGGCGCTGGATATTCGCGATCGTAAACCACCAGCACATTCGTCAAATTCCGGCCTGGTGGCAATAAAATCTGCCCTTGATGAGCCAAACCCACCGAAGCGCCCCCGTCCAAATTCATCGCTTCAAAACAGCCAATTGCCTGCATAACTTTAGCTTCTGCTTCCAAAGACAAACTATCAAGAAAAGTCACCAAAAATAACTTATCTCTGGAAGCCGGAAAGCCGATCGCCGTTCTCGAACCCACGCCCAAAACGTTAGAATCCTTAAATCCTTCCGACAAAGGAGATAGCCAAACTTTCCCCCCTTTAACCAATCTCGGCCCGCAAGTCAGAGAAAACCAATGTTGACTCCAATCCGGCTTACCTTCAGTTCTAGCCGTCACCATTTCCAATTGATTTCCCGCTTTAATCCCCAAAGTCGTGCCGTAATTTTCCCATCGGCTGTATTTCAGAAACTTACCCGCCGCCACCATATTTCCCAGCACAGATTTCTGCTCATCTTTACCAAAAAAAGTCCCGTTAGCAACAACAGCAGCCCGGTAACGCGACACCATGTTTTCAAAAGGTTCGTCGCCCCGCGTTACTTTAGAAGTATTTGCAAAATCTGCATTATTAGCTAACCCAACTGTGATATAAATTTCCGGGTCTGCAAGGTCAATAGTTGTGAGATAAAAACTTGCGCCAGCTACAGTTTTTCTGCTGACTTGTACAGGTTTTGCTTGCTTAGCAGAACGTCTGACAATTTGAGTTTGAGACTGCACAAAAGGAGAATTTGCGGCCTTTGGTTGAGGAGTTTCCGGCGATCTTACTATGGGATTTCTGGACAGAGTTTGAGGAGTTTTCCCTGATTTTACAACGGGATTGCTGGGCAGATGTTGAGGAGTTTGATTTGATTGTATACTGGATAAAAAAGCGAGTGACTTTTGCCACAGTTGACCTGCGAGAGTCAAGAAACTATCTCGGTTTTGGGCGATCGCAAAATAGTCAGCCGCAACCCGCACCAAAGCTATGCCCGTTAAAAATAAAAAAGTGCGCCGCAGCATCGGGCGACAACCTTCAGACTGTTTGCGTTTAGACATAAAAAAATCTCAGCTAGGATAGCGAACAGTTTCCTCTGGCTGTGACTACAATGGGCGCGCGAATTCTGAAACTAGCAGTAGCAAGGTGCGCCTAACGCACCTCACCACTAATTCAAAACTCACAACTATTTCCCTAGCCCGTATTCCGCATCCCCGCAGCAATACCATTAATCGTCAGCAGAGCTCCCCGCAACAATTCACCCTTGCTGTAACGCGAGTGAATCACCCCCGGAACCCCGCCACTACCGTGCTGCCGCAAGCGTTTCAGCAGCGAAACCTGCAACAAACCCAAAGGCACAATCGTCGCATTTCGCAACTGCACCGATCGCTGCAATGCCGGATCTTCGTCCAACAAACGTTGGTGTCCGGTAATAGTTAAAACCAAACCCCGAATCAAGTGAAATTCGGCAGCAATTTGCTCGAATAAAGTCTGAAAACGCTCCTTATCAGCCGGCAAAGCTAACTCCTGCACATAGTGTTCTGCAATCTGCAAATCCACCTTAGATAAAGTCATTTCTACCTTAGAAATTACCATTCTAAAAAACGGCCATTTTAAGTAGAAATACTGCAAAAGTTTCATGTGCTCTTCCGGTTCCTCCAGCAAAAACTCTTGCAAAGCTGTGCCGACACCATACCAAGAAGGAAGTAAAAAGCGGCTTTGAGTCCAGCTAAACACCCACGGAATTGCTCGCAAACCGCTGATGTCTTTTTTGCCACCGCGACGGGCTGGGCGAGAACTAATTTGCAACTGGCTGATTTCTTGAATCGGGGTAACTTGGTGGAAGAAATCAACTAAATCCGGCTGTTCGTAGATTAAATGGCGGTAGTGCGATCGCGATCTCGCCGACAACTCCTCCATAATCTCATTCCAAGGGTCGATGCCATCAAAACCAGTGTGCAGCAAACTAGCTTGAATTACCGCCGCCGCCACAGTTTCCAAATTGTAAAGCGCCAACTCCGGCAAAGAATATTTAGAAGCCAAAACCTCGCCTTGTTCGGTAATCTTAATTCGCCCGTTGATACTCTTTCCAGGCTGAGCCAAAATTGCCTTGTAAGCAGGCCCACCGCCGCGCCCTACAGAACCGCCTCGGCCGTGAAAAATCCGCAACTCTACATTGTATTTTTCGGCAACCATTTGCAAAGCCTTTTGAGCTTTGTGAATTTCCCAATTGCTGCTGAGGAAACCCGAATCTTTATTGCTGTCGGAATAGCCCAGCATCACCTCTTGCAATTTGACAGTTTGGATTGGCTCTTCGAGCTTTTCTTCGCTTTTTTCTGCTAGTTCCTGCGCGTATCCTCCTGTTAGCAAAGCTCGATAAAGTGGCAAATCAAATATTTGCTGCATTACTTCCGGCGCTTTTTTCAAATCTTCCACGGTTTCAAACAGAGGAACTACTTGAATGCTGCTAATTCCGGTTGCTGGATCGTAAAGTCCTGATTCTTTTGCTAACAGCAAAACCGCCAGCAAATCGCTGACATGGTGGGTCATGCTGATCACGTAAGTTTCGCAAATTTCCGGGCCAAACTCTTGCTGCATTTGCCGCAATATTCGGAAGGTATTAATCGTCTCGCAAGTTTTGGGAGAAAAGGGTAATTCTGCTGGAATTAAAGGGCGGCGAGTTTGGAGTTCAGTTGCGAGCCAAATAATTCGATCGCCTTCCGACATTTGATTGTAAGGCTTGGGCAAAATTTGCAAGTATTCAGCAATTTCGCTCAAAGCGTCGGAGTGTACTGTTGACTCTTGGCGGATATCTAGGTAAGCCAAATTAAATCCGTAAATTTCTACTTGGCAGAGCAGATTTTCCAAGTCCCGACAGCTCAAACCTGTTTCCACTAAATTGTGCTCGATGAGCTGTAGCTCGGTCAAAAACTCAGCGCCCGATCGATAAAGGCCGGTCATTCCGGGATGTTCCGACAAAGCTTCGCGCTCCCGCTGCAACTCGTCTCCTTTGTAGAGCCGCCAATTACGATCGCGCGTATTTTCCAGTCGCTGCTGCACGTAGGCCAGCTTCAACCGATAAGGTTCTTGGCGGTAGCGGATTGCCCACTGCTCGTAAACCTCCGGGAATTCCGATTTGTCGCGATCGAGAGATTCCAGCAATTCCGGCAGCACGTCGCTCCAGTGCAGCGACAAACTCAAAAGTTCGTTCAGCCGCTTTACCGCGCAGATGTACTTTTCTAGCACCAAGTGGCGCTGATAGCAAGCCGTTTGCCAAGTAACTTTCGGAGTCACAGAAGGATTGCCATCCCTGTCCGATCCCACCCAAGAACCAAATTTGCAAAAATTGTAACTAGGGGGTTTCAGATAAGGGTAAGAAGCGTGCAGAGCTTGTTTGAGGCGGTGGTAGAGTTCGGGAATAGCATCAAACAGCACTTCCTCGAAGTAGTGCAGAGTGTACTCCACCTCGTCAAGCACAGTCGGCTTGAACTGGTGCAGTTCGTCAGTGCGCCACCAGAGGCGAATTTCTTCCATCAGTTGCTCTTGGAGAGCCGCCGCTTCCCAGCAAGACACCGGGTAGGGGCTTGGAGAGTCTGCCCCGATCACCTGAAATTTCTCGTCAACTTGGTCTAGCTGTTGGAGAATCTTCGCCATTCGTCGCTGTTTTGTGCGGATCGTGTGGCGGACAATTTCCGTCGGGTGAGCGGTGAATACTAAGCGGATGTCCAACTGATCGATCAAGCGCTGAATTTGCTGGCTGGGCACGTTCAAGCGCAGCAGCATGGGGAACAGTTGGTGAAAAGTGCCGGCATCTCGGGCGATCGTCTCGCTGCTGTCTGCCTTGCTCAAAGCCATTTGGCCGGGGCCGGGGCCTTCCCTGTGGCGCGGGCGATCGGGGGCATCCGTTGCTTGTCCTGGCAGCTTAGAAAACATCCGCCCACCAGCATCGTTGCTGCTAGCGTAAGCTAGCTGTTGGTCTCGCTGTTCGTAGTGCTGTTCGACAATGTTGATCAACTGGAAATACAGTGCAAAAGCCCGCGCTGCGCGGATGGCGGCGTTAAGGTCGAGCTTTTCGATTAGCTGTACGACATTCGACTCGCGAAAGTGAGTGGCTTGTCCCTCGGCGGAATTGACCGATCGCATTTGTTGGAGCAAATCCACCAATTCCTGCCCGCACTCCTGTCGCAGCACCGATTCCCACAAGTCCTCTACTACTTTGAGGCGATTTCGCAGAAACAGGTCTGATTTTGAGTAAGCGGGAGAATGGGAAATAGATGTTGCATCAATAGCCTGTTCTGAAGACTGGAGGACTGAACTCATCGGGCTGTTCCTCAATAGCTGCGGGTGTCTGTGAAAATTGTATGGTTTAGTTTCGCCTAAAACACTTTTGTTTGCAGTCAAATTTGAGACAACTTATTGCAACGTAGAAAGTAGAAGGCACTTATGTACAAAGTATAAGGAAAGATTAATTTTTAGACCACAGATTGTACCTATTGTCAAGCTTTTATATCAGTTGACTGGCGATTTTAGATTTTAGACGATCGGCGTGAGACGTTCGGCGATCGGTCCGTTGAGTCGCGCTAAGTCGAACAATGTGAGATTTACTCCCAAGATGAATCTGGGAAGTTGAACTAGGGCGTTGCCCTGAGCTTGTCGAAGGGTCGAAAATTTTTATCTCTCCCCGACAGGAGTACGTGGCACAGTATCCGTTTTTGGGCGGGGTCAAAAAATTCAACTTCTAGCTGCTGCATCATTCCTTGGGCTTTCTAATCCTGTGATTGAGGAAAGTTGATCACGGGGAGGCGCGAGCCCCGAAACACTTCTTCGCTTTCAACGCCGATCGACGCAACAAACTCAGCAGCAGCTTTAGCCACCACCAACCCGCCCAGCATGGGTAAAGCGACCAAGCTCAACAAAATGTCTGAGGGAACTGGCAAATTTTGACTCTTGGGTGCAGCAGTTTTTGGCAAGTCTTGGTTTTCCGACGGCATAAATCCTTCCTGCGTATTCTGTTATCCCTAGTTTACAGGCTAGGGCGGGTTTTCTTGCCTCGTTGTATCCTAGATTGGGGCGAGCTCCGGTGTTCCTCCAAGAATTAGTGCCGTGTCGATCGCACGCCAGACAGGGGTGCGTGCCGATATCCCCTGAAGGATGTGACACAAGAATGAGAGGATACGATCGCTCGCCCCCAGGATCGAGAACCCGATCGAAGGCGCGTACAAAAGTTCGATAGTTCGAGAACCCGCCGGCTCGATACCCCAAAATGTAAAACTATCGACAATGAGAGAGATCGCACAAAATAACTGGCCCACCCCGTCGCTCGACTCAAAGGAAATTGTACCGGGTGTGCGATCGTTAATCTACGGTCTTATCCTCGTGGTGGCTTCCGTCAATTGCACTCTCATCTAAAGTAGAAAAGTCAAGTAATGATGGAACATCAAAACAGGGTAGTTCAACTTGCAAATACTTATCTCCACACAGATTTTCTGGGTTACCACCTCTATACAGAATCCGAGCTTGAGCCTGCGCCCACGTTACCACTTCTGAACGTTCCGTGTCATGGAGTTTAGAGGCAATTGTTTGCAAAGCTTTCAGTGTCAGCGCTCGATCGATTACCCCAGATAGCATCGTTGCTTCAAAACAATGTTCCATATATTCGTAGGGGATCTGCTCGTAGTCCGGGGGCGGGGCGACGCGCATCAAATGCTCGCGGATCTCGGTTCTGCGATCGAAATTTACCAGGGAAGCAATAAGAGGCAATATTGGTACTAAGACGGCGGGTGGAGGAACTTTTCGATGATATCGACGGGAATTTGGCGAAAGATAGGCACCCCTAAGAGTTTTTTCCCACTCTGTCATCGCTCTTTCGGCTTCAGGACAGCATTCGTGAAACCTGACCCATTTCTCTAAATCAATTGCCACATTCCGTCCCATCTGCTGTGCTAGCAGCGACAACGCCTTCGTGACTACCTGCCGTCTCAGTTCGCCTCGCTCCCCGTCTGGACTTCCTGTCCAATCCCTCAGGCGATAGCGAGTCTCATACTCAATAAAAGCCTGGGTATAAATGGACTGCCAGATAGACGGTTGCTCTAATAGAGCATTTGGCAATCCCAGCAGCGGTAAAAAAGGAGCTGCCCAAGGTAGAGTTGGTAAAGACAAAGCTCTCAAGTAATCCCAGCTTTCCCTATCTTTCCAAGATAATTTAAGTTCCAAATAGTTTTCTTTTGTCATAAATGATAGTGTTTGTCACTGCTGCTTAAAACGTAACTCTAACCCCAGCCAGCCTGCAATTTTTTGTAATGCGATCAGAATACCTCCTCCTACCGTCGCTCCTACCCATAAAACACCGTCTATTACCTCTGCGCCAAGCTCAATTGCCCGTGCCAGCAAGCTACTTGGGTTTCTGCGATCGGGCTGTTCAGGAGGTGGTTGTTGTGAATAGTGCTGTGCTTCAATATACTCCTTCTCCAGGTTGTAATTAAACGGATCATTGTCATTATCACAATCGTCATTGTCTTGAAACTCCTCGATCAATTTTTGTAACCTTTTTTGCTCTTTTCTGTATTTGTCTATGTGTCCGTCCCAAGAACCGGGATCGCTAGTCACAGTAGTCCGACAACCCGATAAGGGAGGAATTCGCGAGACTGGAGGATCGGTCATTTCACGACGCCGATTATAAAGATCCTGATCGTCTAAACGCAAATCGTCGTAGCGTTTTTTCAACTCTTTACCAAGAGCTACAATTTCCTGTAAGAGTTTATAGCATGGATCGTCGTCATACGGATTACCTCCACCAGACGGATTATTAGCTACATCATTACTCCCACTTCCACCTGAAGGGGAATCAGAGCCACTACTACCAAAGACCTCTTTAAACTGAGGCTCCTAAAAAATCATAGTCGGCAACTGCCAAATATCATCACTCGGCTTCGGAGGCTTCTGTAAATCCGGTGGCACCTGTTGTTTCGGCGCCTTATTCAACCGCGGCGCTTCCCCAAGTGAGGGCAAATTATTCGTCGGCGTCTCCGTTCCTTTCGGGTCAAATGACCCCCTCGTTACCTCCGATTCACCCGGCGCATACTTGCCATCTTTCCAACTATATTTCGACCAACTCTCACTCCAACTATTCCGACCATCATCCCACACAGTCCCGCTGCGAGTCCAACTCCAACTGCTGCCATTACTCGTATAGACACCCCCTTTAGTCATCGATTCTGAGTCGTAACCGCTCACAGTTTCTGTCCAACTGTAACCTCCCTTAAAGTAAGATTTGCTGTAACTCTCACTCCAGCTAGAATACTTGGAAACAGAACTAGCTACACCCTTACTATCGTAAGTGCTTTCGCTCGACCATTTTTCGTAAGTCGAACTGCCATTTTCTGTTCTTTGGCCATCTTTATAAGTTGTGACTGTCTGTGAATTCCAAGTACGGGAGGTGTCGCTACTGTTAGATGAAGTGGAATTACTGCCCGAGGTGCTGCTGTTATTTTTAGTAGCGGTTATTGTCGATTCGTCGCTGTTGCTTTGAGTAGTATAAGTATCAGCCTTATACTCGCTCTCCCACTGAGCGTTATTTTCTGAATAATTTTGTTGCTCGGAATTAGAACTAACTTGACCCTCACTGTTGCTGCTGGAATAATTAGACTTGCTGACCGAAAAAGTATCCCGATTGTGGCTGCTAGTTGACAGCCCGTTTTGGTAATTTTGCGTGTCCCGACCTTGACTGACAGAATAATTGTTATTGCGGTTGTTTTGCCAATATGATGGGCCGTTGCTGCTGTTGGTTTCTTGAGATTGATTGACGGTGTAAGTGTCTCGATTGCTGGTATTTTTTGATGTGCCGTCATCGTAACTGCTGTTGGTATTACTATTGGCTTCCGAATAAACATCGCGGCTGTTACTGCCGATGGTTTTGCCGTCTGTTGTAGTGTTGTCCCAGGTGGAATTGATTACTGAATAGTTGTCGCTGCTGTTGTTATATTTAGAGAAACCGCTGCTACTGATATTCTCAGAATTGGATTGATTGACTTGGGTTTCTGACCCGCTGTGAGTGTTGGTGGAACTGTTGCCGTTGCTGCTATTATTCCAGTTGGCTTTGCCTTAAATTTGAGTTGTACTGTTGTTGAGAGAACTTCCGGTGCTGCTAGTATTGCGAGAGTTTGAAGTTGATTTTGACCCCCAATCGTCTTGGCGGTTGCCGTTATTAATTGCATAGCCTGTGCCGTATTGGCTGTCGGATTGGGAGAAGCTGTTTCGGTAACTGTCGGCAGTGGTATTTGTAGTTTGTTCAGGACTGGTATAATTGGTAGAAGAGCGGGATTTTTGAAGAGATGAGCTTTGGTCGTTGCGAGTGCCTTCGTATTTAACTCGGCTGTAGTTTTGCTGCGATTGATTTTTGTTTTCGACTGAGTTTTGGGAAAAGTTTTTGCTGGTGTAGGTAGCAGCATTTGTGCTGGAATCGCTGGTGGATTCGTTAAAATAGTTGCCCTGGCTGTTGGAGTTGACGGTGCTTTTATCCCAGCTTGATTCTGTGTTTGAGAAGTGGCTATTGGTTTGAGAGTTGGTGATGGTTGTGCCGTCATAGTTGTTGCTAGTGGTGGTTGTGTTTTGGGGTAATTCTGTGGTGTAGGAGCTGGTGCCTTCGTTGTAGTCTCCGGTTGAGGTGCTGGTGGTTTTTGGTGTGTTGGCTGGGGGGTTGGTTGCGGCCGGTCTTTCTGAGGGTTTGGCTGTACTATTCGGAGAGTTACTGACATTTGCATCGGCATCAATCAGCGATTTTGTCAATTGTTTGACGGCTGCCAATACAGGAATTGTGGGGATTGTTTCTGTGGCGGTAGCAATTGCCGATTCGCGATTTAAGATTCCGTATCCTGTCCTTTCATCCCATCCGGGTACGTCAATGTCTGTTGCTGTTTTTAGGAGGATGTTTTTGATTTGTTGGTAGCTGAGGGAGGGGTTGGCTACCCACATTTGGGAGATGGTGTTGGTGACTTTAGCAGCAGCTATTGATGTACCTTGTTTTGTTTTGGTTGTTGAAGATTGTGCTGTTTGTGTAAGGCTTGTTGGTGCTAGGATATCTAAGCCTTCTCCGTAGCTGGAATAGGCAGCTCGGTTGTTGTTTTCTGATGCGCCGACGGTGATGATGTTGTCGTATTCTGTGGAGGCTTGTCCGAGGGCGGATGCGAGCTCCCCTTCGTTGCCAGCGGCTGCTACAATCAGGATGTTGTTGTCAAGGGCGTATTTAAGTGCTGATTTTTCTTCGGCTGTCAGTTTGTGCCGTGTGGTTTGTGTGCCGTCGGGATTGATTTGGGTTAAGTCGAAGCTGAGGTTGACGACGGCGTTGGGTTGTTTTGAAGCTTTTGCGGTGTCTACAAATTCTATCAGGGATTGCTGCCAGTTGCCGCTACCGATCGCTCTTCCCAACCAAATCGGAGCTGATTTTTTGGTGTCGCTTTGATTGTTGGAGGTGCTGATAATTCCTAAAATTGTGTCGCCGTGTTGTTTTTCTTGATTTGGTTGCAGTAGGGGATTGTTGTCGCTGTCTATTAAGTCTTTTCCAAGGATAATTTTGCTGTAATCGATGTTGGGATTGTTGGCTACAAAGCCGGTGTCGATGATTCCGATTAATGGTTGATTTTGTTGGGGGAGGTTGGGGGTTGTTTCTCGTTGGGTTTCTGTGTGGGTGACAGTGTATTCGTTGATATTTGTTTGGGAGTCGCTGTCAGTTTCCGTGGCGATTTCGGAGTCGGCGATGATATTTTGTGAATTGTCTGGCTGATTGTTTTTGTCGGATGGTATTGCGGGAGTAATTACGATTTTTTCGGAGTCGCAGTCGGGGTTTACATATTCGTCGATGGTTGTTGGCGGCTGATTGTCACTGTCGGCGATGATATTTTCTGATTGTTGCGAGTGATGGTTTTGGGTGACGGCGATTTCGGGAATAATAGTTTGGCTGTCGGTAACTATGTATTCTGATTCGGATGGTTGATGATTTTGGCTTGATTCTGTTTCGAGAATGTGAGGAAGTTGTTGGGCGAGTATGCTGTTGAGAGTTTCCCACACACAGTAGGGAAATTTCATCGGGAGAAATTAGCGGTAAATTGTCAGCAGTTTGGCTGGCATTTTCGAGGCTGTCGATAGGAGTTGGGGAGGTGTTTTCCATTTCCCCAGTGATAATGTCTGTGGATTCTGTTGGTATTGCTGGTATTTCTAGTTTTTCTGGTTGGATAAAGACGGGTTTTTCAATTGTGTCACCTGGGATTTCGTCGATTTCTGTCTCAACAGGATTTGTTGGGAAATTGGGAATTTCGGAAACAGTCGGGTTTTGAGTTTCTGTCGCTGGGGAATTTTCGGTTGTTGTTTCAGTCGAATTTGTCTGGGAATTGGGGATTTCGGAAACAGTCGGATTTTTGTCTTCAATTACAGGGGAATTTTCGGTTTTTGTCTCAGTCGAATTTGTCGCAGAGTTGGGAGTTTCCGAAACAGTCGGCTTTTTGTCTTCAATTACAGGGGAATTTTCGGTTTTTGTCTCAGTCGAATTTGTCTGGGAATTGGGAATTTCGGAAACAGTCGGATTTTTGTCTTCAACTGCGGGAGAATTTTCGATTTCTGTCTCAACAGGATTTGTCTGGGAATTGGGAATTTCCGAAACAGTCGGCTTTTGAGTTTCAACTGCGGGAGAATTTTCGATTTCTGTCTCAGCCGAATTCGTCTCCGAGTTGGAAATTTCCGAAACAGTCGGATTTTGAGTTTCAACTGCGGGAGAATTTTCGATTTCTGTATCAGCCGAATTCGTCTCCAAGTTGGAAATTTCCGCAACAGTCGGCTTTTTGTCTTCAATTACAAGGGAATTTTCGGTTGTTGTCTCAGCCGAATTCGTCTCGGAATTGGGAATTTCCGAAACAGTCGGATTTTGAGTTTCAACTGCGGGAGAATTTTCGATTTTTGTCTCAGCCGAATTCGTCTGGGAATTGGGAATTTCCGAAACAGTCGGCTTTTGAGTTTCAACTGCGGGAGAATTTTCGATTTCTGTCTCAGCCGAATTCGTCTCCGAGTTGGAAATTTCCGAAACAGTCGGATTTTGAGTTTCAACTGCGGGAGAATTTTCGATTTCTGTCTCACCCGAATTCGTTATAGAAGTAGTATCTGGTTTTTTGTCTTCTAACTTAGTCTCAGTTTTTGGCGCAGCATAAGCTATCAATTCTTTAGCTTTCTCTGATGTACGCCAATCGGAGTTTTTGGCAATTACATCATCCATTGAAATGACTTTAGGGGTTGCGCCTTTGAGGGAAAAGATGATATCGTTATAATCTCGATCGCTCCCTTCCCCTATCCCCATATCTTCCATGACAAATATACTGCCGCCATTGGCAACACTGGCTATTTGTCCCGGTTGAAAAGCATCGCTGGAATTAGCTGTTGCTATTGAGAATAAGGGTTTTTTGTCGCCGCCAATCCCTGGATTGTCGTATACTTGCTGTATTGTGCCGTTGGGAACTAGGATGATACCAAGTTCGTCTCCCGGAGTCATTGCGAAGGTTTTGATGCCTCGGTATTCCCCGATATTGAAGTTGTTTTCTCCCTCGAAACTAGAGAATTTCGCTGCTTCTGTACTGTCAGAAATGGCGATATAACCGAGTGAGGAGTTGCTTAAAGCGCGTCTGGCTACTTCTTTGATCAATGCTTCGGAATCTGGAACAAATTCCTGCATTCCTTTGAGGCTGATAATTGCTAATTCTCCTTGATACTGGCCTCCATCTGATAGGTAATCAAGCTGATGTTACCTGTTTGGTCTGCTTGGAAAATGCCGGAGTCGAAAGAGATGTTATTGCGAGTTGCTGGCTTTGTTGTATCGCCTGTGATTGCGTCGGTTTGAGTTGTAGATGTTTGCAGTTTTTCAGGAATGCTGTTGGTTGTTGGTGTTAAATCTTTGTTGAGGATGAAGGCGTCTATCTCTGCTTGTTGGGGAGATATTTCTGGGCTTTGATCGAGGATTTGGTTGTTTGATTGTAATAGTTCAACGCTGGGGTTTGTGGAGGAGGTTTCGTTAACTGTTAGGAGATTTTTCGGGGGAGAAGAGTAATTATTGGTAGAATTTGCTAGTTGCAAGTCTTCTGCAATGTCGGGAATGAGAGAAATATTAGCAGTTATTTTTGGGTTAGATGCTTCGATTGGTGACATGATTTGAAGTTCGGTTTTTTGATGATGAAACTGACTAAAATTATGCCGAAGTTGAAGATGTTAATCTTGAAAATTTCGCAAGCAAAGCGAGTCCAGACGCTGCTGGAATTTTGGTTGTTTTATTGAGGACGCAAGCTGCGATATGGACAGGTGAAAACCTGCCGATGCGGCTGAAAAAAAATTGATGTGATGGAAGAATTTGGTTATTTTATTGCTACCGATACATTTGAGAATATCAATAACTTTTATCGATCGCAAGCGGTTTTCGCCATCTTGAAGTAAATTTTATGGAAGCTTTAACTTACTTCCGTACCCTGAAGTGTCACGCTACGAATTGTGGGCTTTTGACAACTTTGGACTGGCGATCGCCAAACTGATTTTTTCGTGCGGTGTATAAAAAGTAACTTAATTTGTTCGCAAAAATATGAAAAAACCGATCGCAATAGTAAAGGCTTTGGAAACTAGGTTGTACAGTCCTGGACGCAGACACACTATATGTAGTGTGGTGCGATTCCTAATAATTACTAACGACCAATTACTGATGACTTCGCCTAAGTGAAGCCTAATATAAGCCAAAATACGGACGAAATGTGCTATCTGTAGAAGACGAAAGCAGCCTTGACGAAATTTAAAGTCCCATGTTGAATGCGAACGGGAGCATATTGGCAGACAATCGATCGAGCGCGTCGCAGTGGGCGCAAGAAGCTTTAGGGCTTCGGGAAGTTCAAGTACAAGCGCGTTTGCGGGGAAATCACCTGCACATTTTGTGCGAAGCAGCGCAGTGTCCGTCTCAAGAATTGGTGACGGCGAGATTCACCAACGCCCTCGAACACACTGATTTAACGCGACTGCTGCCCGATCGACCTAAAATTTACCAGTTGTTTCTGTGCGGCCGCAAAATCGGTTCCCGACAAAATGACTGGACAGTCCGGCTCGATTGCAGCAGTCCCAAGCGACAGCAACAGCCACAGCAACCGGAACCAAAAGTTGCCGAAGTGCCGCCACCAGCGAGTTCCCCCGACGAACCGCCAGCCAGCCCTAAAAGAGGCGGATTTTTCGGCAAATTTAAGAATGACAACCAGAAACTCAAACAGACACCAAAACCGGTAGAAACATCAGCCC